>Ga0076929_100036_pt1 | contig 282152 bp, 249 predicted proteins | sample HotLakConUCCSL28_FD_87104 | JGI IMG/M metagenome (GOLD analysis project Ga0076929, IMG submission 87104) | Hypersaline microbial mat communities from Hot Lake, Washington, USA - Hot Lake Consortium UCC-SL28 (version 3) (version 3) | ecosystem: Environmental > Aquatic > Thermal springs > Hot...
TAATCTAAGCATACTTTTCAAAATTCTTTTTGAACAAAAGCCCAAAAGTTATGAATTCTTGGTTCTTCACTGAAGTTCTGTCGAATTGGGGAACTGAGGAATTGTCGAATTGAGTGGTTCGGGGCTCGGGGTTGTTGTCGAATTGGGGAATTGATTAATTGATTAATCGCCACTGCGAGGCTAAACATTTGGGATAACGCACAAAACGAGATGACGTTTTGATTTGACCAGTTTTGTTTATTGAAATGCCGTAGGCATGAATCATTGACTAGCCAGCCATTTCAATGGCTGGAAAGTGTAAGCTACAGATTTCATGAAATGCCGTAGGCATGACCGACAAATATTCCGTAAACGACAGATCTGAATTTGGAAATTTCCCAACCCGTCATCGGTAGGTGAGGAACGAACCCTGGCGATCTCTTTTTCCAATAAGATTGCCTGCCTGTTCGGCTGACAGGCTTCTCCCTATTCTCGGGATCGCAAAGACCGTCATATCTTGGATCTTGTCTTTAGATTCTTGGTTCTCGGTTCTTCACAGCTTACCACTTACTTATTCTGGTACTTAGTACAATAAATCACCACTTACTACCTACACTTCCTCTGTATCCTCTGTGGTTAATTTGTTCGAGGTTCGTAGTTCTGCATTTGTCGAATTATGAATGAGGAATTAGGAATTTAGGGGGAACGTTTAAGGTTTTGGGTTCTATGTTAGTATCTCATTTGCGGGTCTTGAAGATTAGCCATCCTTCCATTAAAAAAATCTTGGTACTTCGTACTTAGTACTTAGTACAATAAATCACCACTTACTTCTTACTACTCACCATTTACACTTCCTACATGATTCAATAAAAATAAAAACCACCAAGAGCACCAAGTTCACAAAGATTTTTTTAGTAGTGCCCTTAGCGTTCTTTGTGGTTCACCTTACTTAGTGCTATTCGCGTCCTTTCCCGATTCTCCGGACAAGATGTGATTCAAAAAAACAGAGTCAAATCCTTCGATTTTTTCGTATATTTCATTTCAAAACTGAAGGAAATGACTACCATAAATTTAAAAAAACAACTTATACAACAAATCTCAGAAATCGATGACCATGCTTTCTTGGAAGCAATAAAAACAATCTTAGATAGCAAATCCAAAATTTATCAACTTTCCACCGATCAAAAATCGGAGATTAATAAATCCAAAGATCAGATCAATCAAGGACTATTGATCGGTCAAAAAGAATTAGATGAAGAATTTGAGAAATGGGCAAACGAGAACTGATTTGGTCCCACTTGGCCAAAATCAAACTTTTTGCAATTCTGGATTTTTATACCAAAAGGAATAAGAGTGCTGCCTATTCCAAAAAGCTATACCTCGAATTCAAGGAACGTCTATTTTTGGTTTCAAAAAATCCTGAGATAGGAGTTAAAACTGAATTAGAAAATGTTCGGGGAGTAAGGGTTAAAGATTTTTTGATTTTTTATGAAATCACTTCCTCTCAGATTATAGTCCATACCATTTGGGATACCAGAAGAAACCCGGACGACTTGGAAATCAAATAAAGAACCCATTGAGAAAAATTAAACCACCATGTGCTCAAAAATTACAAAGCTTAATTTTTTCTTAGTGCCCTTTCCCGAAACTCGGGACAACTTGTGGTAAATATTTGTCGAACTGATGGGTTGACGAATCGATCAACTGAAAGCCCAAATGTTCGAAGTTCTAGGTTCTGAGTTCTCGGTTCTTGATTCATCACTACTTACTTCTTACTACTCACCATTCACTACTTACAACTAACTCTTCCTTCTGAGTTAGTCGAATTATGAATGAGGAATTAGGAATTGGGGGGGGGACGTTTTAGGTTTTGGGTTCTACGTTCGTTCATCATTTGTGGGTATTCAAGATAAGCCAACCTTTCCATGAAAAAATCTTGGTACTTGATACTCATACTTGGTACTTCGTACTTAGTACTTAGTACAATAAATCACCACTTACTACTCACCATTTACTTTACTTACCGCTCACGCTTCCTCCGTGTCCTTAGTGGTAATTTTATTTATTCTTATTCCAAAAATACACCGCACTCACCTGCCCCATCACACTCGTCAGGTTCTTCCCCTTCGGGAAGTCGGGAGTACTAGCCGGATCGAGCTGCCACTGATAATTCCTGGCATGGATAATCTGCAACTTGGAGCTCAATAGGAGATTCTTAAACTGCTTATCATATAAAAAGCCTAGTGAAAGGTCAACCCAAGGTTTGCGTTCGTCCGGTGTAGGAAAGGCACGGTAAAAGAACCCTTGATCTCGCTCTACCCGTTCCAACAAAACCCCCATCTTTCCAAATCCATCAACCAAAGCTGCTTCTATGGTCTGCACATTTGCACCTTGACCGGTGCCTACTCCCAAACCTTGACCAAAATTGGTAAAACCACGAGCTTGAGCATGTTCATGCCAACTATTCCTTCCACCTAGTCCAGAGTATCGAACAATCCTATTGATAGATTCCTGCTGATGTGTAATCTCTGCTCTAAGTTGAATTTTATAATCCAGAGTGGGAACTTCAAATAACTTTAGAAACCCAAACAAAAATGCCCTTGAATGATCTGGATTTAAAATAAATTCCCGCCAGTTTAAAGCATGGTCACGCTTCCCATATTCGAAATATAATTCCAATTGACTTTTTGGAAATCGAAAATCACCAAAAATAATTACTTGCTGATCTCTACCATTTCCATCAAAATCTACTGTATTCCCGTCCTCAAAAAATCGCTCCTTTTGAAATGCCTCAAATACTGGAAGCCAATCAGAAAAACTAGTTCTTGGAAGACTATCATACACCTGAAAAGTTCTTGCAAAACCTAATCGCAAATTGGGAACCCATTTTGGCTGATAGGTAAACATGAGAGCGTTTAAATATCTATTCCCATCAGGAAGCGGTCTCGATTCATAAATTTGATTTAAACTATCTCGCTGTGCGGGGGACTGTCTACTTGAGAATAATTGACCAATCAATAATTGTGTTTCAATATTTCCCAAAAAGGTTTTAGCAGGTTTGGTTGTATTGATCGTTAAATGAGGAAAACCTGGAGCATTATTAGAAAAGGAAAGTGAATTAAACTGTCCTGGCCCCCACCAAATATTTTGAGTTGAAATCCCTGCCTCAAAGGCACCAAAGCTTGCAGTCAATTTAGATTGACCCCACCAAATCTTTGCATAGGTTTTATTTGCATACCTTTCAGGGTAATCTCCCCTACTCCAAACGTAATATCTATCTATGTAATTTATTCTCGATAAATCATTCTCCAAACCTTCATATCTAGCATTTTGTGCCCAAACAATCTCTGGCTGAAATTGAAAATTTAGAAACTTCCATTTTGCAAATACACCAGTTGAAATATACTGCTGGAATCCTACATTGGGAATCATCAACATATCCCCCCATCCATACGGTCTTCGGGTATTTATGCGGGAAATTGCATACAATGGAAGAGCTCGGGTATCCAATCCCTCAATTTCTAAATTGGTCAATTCATTAATAGAAATCAGTGAATCGGTTTCCAAAAATATTTCTGGCCTAATGGAGGAGGGAATAGAGTCATCAGACTCTAAGCTCATTCTTCTCGCATATTCACTTAAAACAGAAAAATCCCTAAAAAGGGATTGAGAAAATGCTTTAGTAAATACTAAAAAAAGAAAAAAACTTAATATTAAATATCTAATCATCTGGTAAAATAATTGGTTCTCCTTTAATTTAAAGAAAAGTCAATATTGGAATCTTATTTCTTTTGAATCTTTGAATAGACTTGGATTTTACCTCTAATTTTTTGGTAAGATCCCATCCCATTCCCGACTATTTGGATATCATCGAATCTTTCTACTTTCGAGACTTTTGAAGACCAAAAGTATCCAAAAGATTTAATCCTAATTATTTTCTTGCAGTTTATGGTTTTTTGCAGTAACCTAAAAACTACTATATAACGTCTTTTTTCGCTGCATTGCCAACATAAAAATAACTGAATTTCTCACTATACATGAATAACTAAATTATTTTCTTTACGGGTAATCAAAGCATTCCTATCCTAGAAATTCCGCAAGACCTAATCTACCGAAGACTTTCAGTGAAATTCATTAATTTGTAATGGCTGAACTATTCATTTGATTCTATAAAATTTAACCTATTCCATTAAACCTTTGGTAGTTCCAATTAATTAAAAAGACTTTGCAAATCTAATTTTTTTACAATTCTTTCTTTCAATTAATTACTAGTTTCAATAATAGAATTTTTCAATTTTATAATTGGTACTTTACTCCAATCTACTCTTTTTTCGGCTTCTCTAATATCTATAAAACTAAAATCACTTAACCATTGATTTAACTTTTTTTCTGTGTGTTTCAATCCATAATAAGACTTGAATTTACGCGATAGATTTAAACCAGGAACCATAGGTTGATTAATATCAAAATCACGTGGGTGAAAATAAGTCATTACGTAATCAGATTGCTGAGTAAATTTTTTAATAGTAAAATAGGGAAATAGACGAAAATAACCTCCACCACTAAAAATAAAGTTTTTTCCAACCATGCGATATGTATTAATAGGAAATTCCTTCAATTGCATACCCTTGCATTCGATTTGGGCAGGTTTTGCAGTTCCAAATTGTTCAAATCCTCCATGAGCTCGTGAAGCAGGAAAAATAGAACTGTCAATCGTAATTCCGTTTTCCAATAATGCATCAAATGCCCAAGGAGTAGTATTAGTAATTGAAAACCCAGGGGCGCGAAAATACTTCACTTTTTCTCCTGTACAATCTTCTATAGTCTGAATGGATTGTTTTAAATCCTCCTGAAATTGTTTCGCTGTTTGTTGATAAACCAGTTGATGTAAATGTGTATGGGATCCTATTTCATGACCATTATTCGCAATGCGCTTGATTTGTTCAGGATGTCTTTCTGCCATCCATCCTACAACAAAAAATGTAGCTTTTTGATTAGTAGCTTCTAATATTGAAAAAATGGTATCCATGTTCCGCTCAATGCGGCTTTCAAAATTGGACCATTGTTCCTCTCCCCTAGTATCTGGATTGTCCAAAATGTGAAACCAATCTTCTATGTCGAAGGTGAGGATATTCATTAAAAAAACTTTTTACCATTTTTTAGAAAAACTTCCACATCTTCTCTTGTTGGAAAAGAAAAATAGGACTTTTGATTGGCATCGTTCGGAATTAATGATATTTGATCCTTTTCAATTAAATCAACGGCTTCTGCAATCGCTTCCATTCCCAATTTCTTAGTCTTTTTAATTAATTCTTGTTGTGTTTTGTTTCCAATTTCAATCCTTTTTTGAACTACAATGGGGCCACTATCAATTCCTTTGTCTACAAAAAAGACGCTTACCCCAGTATACTTTTCATTATTCTTCAACACCCAAAATGTAGGCATTAGTCCACGGTACTTAGGAAGTAGTGCTGTATGTAAATTCAAACAGCCTTTGGTTGCTAATTTAATTATGGGTTCTTTAAAAATTTGGTTACCAAGAATAGAAATCAATATATCCGGCTTGAAACTTTTTATTTTTTCAACAGACAAGTCACTATTTATATTAGTAGTCAATTGAATAACAGGTATGCCTTTGTTTTTTAAAAACTTTAACACATTCTTTCTCTGTGACAACTTACTTATAATAAACTTAAACGCATAAAAGAAAAAGAATTGATCTCCGAAAATCGCACGTGTTTTTTTTGCTTTTTGAAAAAAGGTCTCCTTTTTACCAAAAGGTGACACATCATTTACAACACATCCTACAATTTGAGAATGTTTAGGTAAAATTTCATAAAGATAATGTAGGTTTTCTGCTAGATAAAAGGGTTCATTTTGCGTTATAATAACAATACGCATATTAAAGTTTGTTAAGTTTTAAATAAATATAAAATTTGATATAAATCAGCTGTCGCTTTATTCTGGTAGGCTGTTTCACCAGACGATAAGCCCATTCTAAATTGTTCTTGATCCACCACTTTGGCGCACGTTGGATATTTCCAGTATAAACATCAAAACTCCCCCCTAACCCTTGATAGAGCGCTGGGTGAGCTTTTTGTATTTGTTCCATCAATAATTCCTGTTTTGGGGAACCCATGGCTATAAAAACTACATCAGGTTTTTTAGTGGAAATGTCTTGAATAAGCATCTCTTTTTCTTTGTCTGTTTTAATGTAGCCGTTACGGTAACCCAGAATTTGAATGTTTGGATAATCCTTTTTCAATTGGTCAACGGTATTTTGGATTACCGTTTCTTTACCTCCGACTAAATAAAATGACTTTACTTCATTATACCTCTTAACAATATCGAGCCATAACTCACATCCAGGAATTTTTAAGGTATCCTTTATCCCTTTTTTTTCTAGTGCCCATACCGCTCCAACTCCATCAGGATAGCCAATATTTCGGTTGATGATATCTTTGATTTCGTCATTCGCCTTCAAGATTTTCTCTGCATTTACAGCAACTAAAATTGCGTTCTTAGTGAAGGCAAATTCTATCAACTGCTCTCTAGATGTAGGAGCGTAGCATTTTATATTTTTTAGCTTTTCACTTTTCATTGTGATTTGGATGTAAAATAACATGACATAGCATTGAACATAAACGCATTACTCCAACGCATATAGGGAATCTTGGAGCTCCATCCTTTTTTAAGTTGATAATAGAAGTAGCCCTTTTTATTCTGCATGTTAATTATCGTCCATGTTAATACTCGATTAGCTAAGTCACTGTTTTCATCAAAAACATGTAGTTTATTCAAAGTGACCATCAATTGACCCGGACAATGGATATCAATTGGATAGGCACGGTTGTGATAGTATTTAGGTGTACCATCCTCCAAGAAAAAATTATTAAGATAAAATTCTAAGCCTGCTGCAATACTTTTTTCGACTTTCTCATCTCCAGTAATCTCGAAATATAGTTGAAGTGCATTTAAATTGAATCCCGTATGAAAACTATCAATCCATTGTTGTGTTTCGAGGAGACCATAAACCCATGAACCATCTTCTTTCTGGCCATGTAAAGCAGCCTTAACAGCCATTGATGCCAATCTCAACTTGTCTTTTTCTTCGGTATATTGATAGTTTTTCAATAAAATCTTTGCTCCCAGTAAGTTTGCGTTGAAAACGGTATTGTTTCCATTTTTTGGACTGTAACTGAAGATTAACCCTCCACCATAATCTGTTCTATTCAAATCATTGATCACAAATTGACTTGCTGATAAAGCAGCTTTCAAGTATTCGTCGTTTTCTGTGATTTCATAAGCATCAAATAAAGCCTCTGTGCAAAAGGCAGTTACCACAACGTTTGGTGTCCAAGCAGGGAACAAAAACAATCTTCTGGACTGCCAATCAAAATTATATCCCCAGCAACTTCCTGAATAATCTTTACTTTGATTATGGAGTAACAATTGTCCTAATTTATCAATAACTTTTAGAATTTCTTCTTTACTTCCAAACGAAGTTTCACCCTTCTGAGATAGCACATACAAATTACAGTAACCTGAGAGGAACAGCCCCAAACCCATATTATTGTGGGTCTTTGGCACCAAAAGTAGCTTTCGAAAATTGATCGGACTCCGCTTAAAGCCCTGAATCCAAGCCAATCGGGCCAAATCCCAATTTTTCAAAGGAGTGGCCTGAAAAATCTTGGAATTAAGACCATCATAAGGATCCCAACCTGCAAAGTTTTGGGCTTCACAGTAGGTTTTAAGTTTATTGAATGATTTATTAAACAATTGACTCATAATATTCTGTCAATGTTTTAAAGTGGTAATCTGTTTTTCGTTTTTTACATGTTGTAATAAAATGATCAAGTAACTTTTTATTCTGCAGGCTTTTGGGATGTCCAATCAGCACAAAACTATTGCGTTGGTTGACTAGGTTATTTTCGACATACCCAAAAAACTTCTTATGTAGCGATTTTGAAAACATACACACATCCCAGGGACTAGCTTCTTTTCCTAGTATAAATTGTATTTTCTCCCACAGATTTTTGTTGCTCACTTTTTCTTTTGCCACGGCACTCATAGCTGTTTTTTGCCTGAACAACAAGGATTTAATTTTTGAAAGCGTTAAGATACGTTTCCACCGGGGTACCTGTAAGGCAAAAATGGGAATTTCCAATATGTCTTTTTTTGTGTTGGTTGCAAGCCGAATGTCATTTTCATTGGCCCACCAGTAATCCAAATTTAGGGGTACGTTTCTGTAATCGTATTGCGATAAACTGCCGGTTTCGTAACCACCCGGATACACCGAGCTGTCAATTTTTAAGCCTACCTGCTGCATGGCTTTATAAACCTCTGCCGATGGCATAATGTTGTAACCACCTGCCCGTAAAGCAATGCATTTGTAATCGGGCATTACAGGTTTGATTAATTCTTCAAGTGCTGTTTTGCAATCTGAAATTAATTCTTTTACCCTGTAATTATTTTCTGCATTAAAATCCCCCAAACGCCAGTTGCTTAAATCCAACTCCCACTTGCCGTTTTGGTATTTGGCATTGTGCCATTGCGGATGTATGTGTAACTGAATATCATGGCCATTAATAGCAGCCTGTTGTATTTGCTGCTCAATGGCTTTTACCGGGTTCTTTGTGTAACCCATGGTGTTGCCACTTTCCCATTCCTCTTTCAGTTTAATATATTCCAGCACCTCAAAAAAAATGGTGGTTTTAATGCCCTGTTTTTGGCACAAACCAAGTATTGTGTTGGTTGGCTCAATAATGTGGGTAAACACATCACCGGAGCCGTCGCCAAAAAGTTCGTAATCAAAGGTGAGGATGAGGTTCATTTTGGATATTTCTGAATGATTTACGTGTTAAAAAATCAATTAATCTGCTGTCAAAACTACTCAAGACTTTTTTGTATTTTTCAATACTATCCTGATGAAATGTTTTATTATTTGTATTGTTAAAACTACTTTGTTTTCCTGAAACTAAAAGCATTTCTTTTTCAAAACCTATTCCCAGAAATTCGCAAATTTGCTGAACTGTTTTTTCCTTATGCAGAACAAGGTCTTCATAGGTGACCAAATACAAATTTTCTTTATTTCTAAAAAATATCTTAATTGACAAATTGTACTCAAAGCAAAAATAAAGAAGGGTGAAATAATGAATAAACCAGGCTTTAATTTTTGACTGCTCTTTGCGTTTTTTTGTTGCCGGGTCGTTTATTTTTGAGGCTATTATTGCTTTGGGATTACGAGTGAGAAAAATAATTTTTGCATCCGGGAAATATTTTAACAGGTTAGAAATTTTCCTGATATGAACAGGATATTTAACACCAGCCATTTTAACATTACTTTTTTCTTTTAGCAATTGAAGTACAGCGGTTAAAACTATTTGTTCATCCAGTTTGTTCTCTTTATTTAATTCCTTTTCCAGTTCTACAAAAGTGATTCCTGAGTTTTCAAAATCACGCCAAAATGTACCGTATATATTTCTTTTTTTTAATAAATTGATTAATTCATTCGTTGTTAGATTTGATTTTTTCAAAAATTTATCAAGCGTATTTTTGCGGAATGGTTCGTACAGGTTCATTTCATCAAAAGCCATTATAACTTGCGAATGGACATTTAAAATATTTTTTAAAAGCGTTGAGCCTGTGCGGTGCTGGCCAATTATGAAAATCGTATTCATTAAGTGGTATATATTGTTTCTAACTTTTTATGAATTAATGCTAAATCAAAATTAGTGCTATACTTTCTATTTTCTTTCGAAATTTTTACTCTAAGTGTTTCGTCGTTTAGCATTGAAATTATGGATTCGGCAATTTCTTTCGAAGAATGTTTTTCTACTTTAATTCCATTTATATTGTTTTTCAAAATGTCAGGTAAAGCGCCGACCTCTGTATAAATAATGGGCAATCCAACTGCCAAAGCTTCAAGTACCGATACCGGACACCCTTCTCCATAAGAAGGGAAAACAAATACATCTGCTGATTTTAAAAGTTTTATTTTTTCTTTTCCTCTAACATATCCATGAAATTTAAAATATTGGCCATTTGACAAGACGATTGGATGATTCTTTGTAGTTTCTAAAAATGAGCCGGTGCCTGCAATATGATATGTTATAATGTTGTGACTTTTTAAAACCAGGGGCAATGATTCAATAAATTCTATTACTCCTTTGGCTTTTTCAATTCGAGAAAGAAATAAAATGTTAAAAAACTGCTTGTCTTTATCAAATCCAATTTTTACATTTAAAAAGTCTTTTAAGTTAATTCCGGTTGTAATAACTTTAATTTTCTCAGTAAAAACCCCTAATTCTTCAATTTGTTTTTTAAAGGTTTCTGCCAATACAATTATATTGTCGAAAGTGTCAAAATACTCCGTAACAGAATTTTTATTTTTATTAAAAAGATAATTTTTGAAATCATAATTCCAGCCATGATTGAAAAGAACCAAGCGGCTGTTCGGTTTAACCAGACGGGCTATTTTCGCATAAATTCTGTCTCGTTTAAATGCTTTTGGAACAAGTGAAGAATTGATTTCAATTGTATCTGGATTAAGCCAAAATAAGTAGAAAGCGAAAAACAACCAGGATAAGAGTTGGTCAGCAAAGCGAATAACTTTAAAATTATGCCATTTAGAATGATTTACTGAACCTGTTCTATAATGATAATATGTGAATGATGAATCCGTATTGTGTACCTCCAGCCCATTTTGAAAGTTAACAATACCGCCGTTGTTTTTTTTGTGCCCATATAATTTTAGAACCTTCATTGTTGAACGAGTTGAAATTTTTTATTAAAATGGAATAATTTCACAATGGTTTTAGAATTTATCGGAAATAATTTTTTGTATTTGCGCAGCACAAATACCACACAGCCTTTGGGTGTTTTCGAATAGGAGCCAATGAAAAATACTGGATTATTTGTTGATTTCATGTCCAAACTTATTATGTGTGTTGTTAGTTTCTACTTGATTGTTATTCATTAAATATGCAAGTGAAAGAGCAAATATTAAATCCTGCAGGAAAATACTACTCCCTTGCACTAATGCGAACATAAAGTAAGCAGCAAACAGACTCAATGCAAGTCTGTAACCTTTATGCTGTTTTCGTTTCCGAATAAAATTAAATAAAGATATCAGCAATAATAAATACAATATTATACCTATTAAGCCATTTTGAACCAAAGAATCGAAAAATTGGCTGTGGCTAAAAAGTCTCCTTCCAATTTTTTTATATTGGTAATCTTTAAAATTATCTTCTCCAATTCCAAAAATAATTTCAATAGTATTTCCATCTGACCATCTCTCATATGCATTTGACCAAAAGATTAAACGCCCGGAGCCAATGTTGGTTGTGCCGTGTACCCTTTGGTCAAAAAGCCTTGCACTGAAAGCATCGTTGTTTTGTAAAAGATAAAAAATGCCGGCAATCAAAATAGTAACAGTAGCAATAGCTGTAAAAATTCTTTTTGTAGTAAACCTAAATCGTGATAACGCAAAGACCAAAAAAGCTACAACAAACATAGCATATCCTGTTCTCACAAAACCTGCATATATACTAAAAATACCAACCGCTATAAGAAATATATTATAGAGTTTATTATTATAGAAGTGCTTTATACCGGCTGGCGATAAATAAAAATTATTTATAAGGACAATGACAGATATGGTATAAGTAATTGAAGCTGAATGCGCACTTTGAAAAATACCGGTGTGCCCAATGATATCTTCAAATCCAAAACCATGCAAACTTATTTGTTTACCTATTGACTCTAATAATCCTAAATGAAATGGTATTGAAGAAAGAATTACGTATTGGCTTAATAAAATAAGCCATTTGATTATACTGTTGGAATTTTTTCTTTTAAAGTATTCAAAAAGCAATGGAAAGGGTAAAAAACGCGCAAATTCAGTTATGTTTGTAATTGGTCGGTACGTTATATTAGTATTAAATAGCATTTTAACTGCATACCAAATTGAAATTTGTTGAAATGCAGGCTTTTTGCTTTTTATGTATTTAATAAAATGTATTATCAGGAAAATAATTAAAGGGATTTTCCACAATTGTGAAAATGGCATTCCCATTATATCAAAATTTTCAGAATATAACAGAGCAAAAAAAGGGATGAAATATAGAATATATTTTAAAAGCATTTTTTCTAAGTCAATGTAACCACTTTATTGTTTTAATGTTGTTTTATTATTGTTTTTATAATAAACAATATTTTGATTAGTTTTTTTGGTGTAAAAGAAACAAAATAAAATATTAATGAATCACAATAATTATTTTTCCAATACAAATATTGTCGAAAATTTGCGGTTTGAGCATTTCTTAATATTCCTAAAATCCATTCATGTTTTAATTTTCTGTTGAAATATTTTTTTAAAAGTATTATCTCTTTGTTTGTTAGATTTTTTGTCAGGTTATTAAAATTCTTATGATGCAATAAGTTAAAATTAATTTCAGCCTGCATAGTAACCATGTTAATACTTTCACGGTGATACACTGCTCCAACATGATTACTCCATACTATTTCTTTGTGGTAACACATCATTTTCAGCCAGGCATGTAAATCGCCACCACGCTTAGCTCCTAAGCTGGCCGGAAAAAGATTTAAAGCAACGGGCGAACTTTTTCTTACGCATGCTACTGAAGTCCAAACTGGGAGTTTTTTAGATAAACCATTTTTTAGGTAATCGGTTAGCGATATTTTTAATGCCGTTTGATTTTTATTCGATTTGTAAAATGCATTCTCTTTTTTAACACCTTCTTTCTCTGTCTGCCAGCCACAACCCATAAAATATACATCAGGGTATTTTTGTGCCAGCTCATGCATCTTTTCCAGATGGTGTGGGTACCATTCATCGTCGGCATCTAAAAATGCCACCCATTCACCTTTGGCTTTTTCAATACCCAGGTTACGGGCAGCGTAACCACCAGGGCCGGGCTCAGTGCGCTGGAATAAACGAATTCGTTCATCTGTGAATTTTTGAATTTCTTCGAGGCTGTTGTCTGTAGAGGCATCATTTACCAGTATAAGCTCGAAATCTTGAAACGTTTGGTTTAATACCGAGCTTATGGAACGATGAATGTGGGGGCCTTTGTTGTAAACGGGGATTACGACGGAGAAGAAAGGAATATCTTGCATAATTCAAATAATTGTTCTCTTAGCTAAGTTCTTGGTCCTCAAATATAATGGTATGCAGTAAGAAAGCACTTTAAATTTCTTGAAAAAACTAAATCTATTAAAATCATATTTCCCATAATTTGATAGTAAATACTTTGATAGTTTTAATAAGCCGATTAAAGGTTTTTTATTAATATATGCAAGTTTTAAAAGGATATTAATTTCTGCACGTTTGATTTTTTCAGTCTTATTTGGTTTTTTATCCAGTTGTTCTCTTTCATGAAAACCTTTAATGTTATCAACTATTCCAATTTTCCCCTTATTTAGTATTATACGCTGACATATTTCTGCATCTTCTCCATAATGGGAGAAACTTTCGTGAAATAAACCATAATGTTTTAAGTCAGATGTCCTTATTAACCATATCGCTGCATTAACAAAACCTACATCAACAATACCATTTTCATTTAATTTACCTCTTTTATAATATTTTGCAAATTTAAAATCAAGTATTGTATCATTATAGTATTGCATAGGACTGAGAATAGAATATTCAGGATGTTTTTCAGCAAAAGCCACCAATTGAGAAATTGTATTTTCTTGAACCCATGCATCCTGATTTAAAAGAAAAACATAATCGGCATTTGCTCCAATAGCTTTGCGCATTCCAATATTGTTGGCTTTTCCAAAGCCCAAATTTTGACCGGTTTCAATAATTTCAACAGTGGGATAATTTTGACGAATTAATTGGAGGGTATTATCTGTTGATCCATTATCTATAGCAAGCATATGATGATTGACTATGTTTGAATTAACAAGACTTTTAAAACATTTATCAACCCACTGTTCGCCATTATAAGTTATTACAATACTGTAAATTTTCACTATATTAATTTTAAAAAGTGCTTGTAGATATTAATTTTTATTTGCTCTAAATAATTTAACTCATTTCTTTTGTCATTATAATGATAATTAAACAATTTAATATCTGAGGCATAATTTTGTCTAATTAATGCTCTTTCATCATTTGTATAAAAATGCGAATAATGTGAAAAAAACTTTTTACCTTTTTTGTCATGAGGTAATGGTTTGGTTGTTAAACCCACTTTTTTTAAAAACAATGGATATTCATTCTTTATATTTTCAAACTTCAAAATATTGTCAATTACTATTTTATTATTAATGGAAATAAAATCAAGTTGAGGGATTAGATGGTCTCCCCGGTAATTCATATTTTCAGAATCATTTAAAATATGTTTGAACTTACCTTCTTTCAATATAAATTTTTTAAAAGAATCGTGAATGCCAGTATCTTTTAACATCCAAAGGTAATCTGATACCGCTCTTGCCCAAGGATTACGTACAATGGTGAATTTAGTATATTCTTTCCATATTTTTTCATCAATTAAATCTAATTCAAGAAGTTGTTTGGCAGTAGCATGATGTAAATGAATTTTTCTTTTAGGACACCAACCTGTTAAATTTTTATAATTAGGAATTTTCCAATTAAAAGGTTTTGTACCAAAATAATATTCAATACTTGAACCGGCACATTTGGGAATGTGAATGAATATGATTTTATTTTCGTGACTAATCATTTTTTATTTTTATTAATGATATTACATTAATTTTCAATTTTAATCTGACAAATAATAGCTTTAGCAGATTTTCTGATATTATTATAATTGCCGTAACTATAGCTGCACCAATTGCGCCATAAAAATAAACAAATGGCATATATAATATTAAACCTATAATTAACATCGCTAAAGATATATTTCTATGGTATTTTTCATGTCCGGTCATAATTAACAATCCTCCAACTGCACCAGTGGTGATATTAATAAATTGTGCAAACCCTAAGATTAATAATATCCAATACCCTGTAATAAATTCAGTTCCCCAAATACCAAGTATAAGTTTTCCGAAAAAAAGGAAAACTATAAATAGAAAAAAACCAATTAGTCCTAAACCCTTTGTTACCCTTTGTGCCATTTTCTCCAGTTCTTTGGTTTTTCCTGTTTCGTACAATGCTGCAATTTTAGGATTTACACTTGCATTGGTAACTTGTAAAAAAAAACTTGTTAACAAAGCGATTCTTGCGGCAACAGAATATAAACCAACTTGTTTCACATCAGCCAATGCCCCTAAAATAATTACATCGGCATTTGATACTAATATACTGGTAATTGTAATAATTAATAATGGAATTGATGTTTTTAATAATTGTTTGGAAATTACGCTTCGTTTACTTTTAAACTGATACAATGATTTCCAGTAAAACCCAACGCTTATGGTTACGCCAACACGCCCAATGGCATAACAAACAGCAACAACGTTTACAGTAATTTCTCGTTTAAGTAACCAAAGTATAACCAACAGAATGCCGGTAATAGCTATGCTTAATGTTTGCTCCACCAGGTTACTTTGCCAAATTTTCCGGTAACCGACCAACCCCGAAGAAAATATCCGTGAAAATACCTGGGGTGTCATTACCAGCAGGGCTATCATAAGCGGGTATTGAAGCCTGGGTTCATTAAAAACCGTATTGGCCAGCCAGGGAGATAAGAAGATGAGAATTACTGAAAGAGCAAGTGTAACACCTCCATTTAGCCAATACGCCGTATGCATTACATTACCAATATGCGCAAAATTTTTTTTGTTGTGAGCAATGGCCACTTCTTTAATAATTACCTGTCTCATACCCAGTAAGCCTATTACCAGCAAAATGTTTACAACACGGTTACTGAGGTTAATTATTCCGAGCCCTTCGGCACCAATAGTGCGGCCTAAAAAAACACTTACCAACAACCCAATGGCCATGCCCGCCACTTTTACCACGGTGGAGGCAGAAGATTTTCTTAAAACCTCTAGCGTATGAATATCTAGGGTTGCTAATTTATTTTTTAAAATGTTTATCAAAGAATATTTCTAATATCTATGAAATCCCCTCTCATCATATCCTCCACCAATCCTTGGACAATTGATGAACTGTTTAATTGACGAATTGATGAATCGAAGGTTAAGGGTTAATTGTTTAGCGTTAAAAAATTAGCGGTTAAATTATGAATTCGGAGTTCCTTCCTTTAGCCAGACAGGCATGGTTTCCACCACGGCGGGCAAGCAATATTATAACGAATTGTGGAACTGTATAAAAGATAGTTCTATGCTTCCGCGAGCTCTGCATAAGTATTCAGGATTCGGAGTTCAAGGTTGACCAATATCGGTCATTGAACTTTTAACCCTACCTACTTTGGCAATCCTACTTTTTTTAGCATTTGATTAGCTTTTTCAAGCTTTTTGGGAAATAAAACCTTTTCATCATATTGATTTAAACTTGAATCAATCTTGACAATAGGAGTTTTCCTTTTTTTGAGATCAGTCAAAATAGTATAAATCAAAATTCAAGATTTTACCCTTAATCACTATCTTCTTCTTTAATCGGGTTTTTTATTTCCTGTGTTTTGAAAAGACTTCCTGAAAATTTGCTTAACCCAAAACCGCCTAGCATGCCAGTAAGGAATGTCAACCAAGGGATAAAAAAGTTTCTTTAAAGAAAAGAATAAGAAGAGTAATTGCTGGAAGAACAAAGATCAGCACTCCAATAAGGACTATTTTAATCGTCTTTTGATTGATAACAGAAGCATCTATTCTGCGAAGCTCAATCTCCTTAATTGCATCTAATCTTTTGGAATGGTAAGAAAACGCGTTCTTCTCGTTCTCCGACATGGTTTCCAATACTTTATCTAACTGTTGTTTATCCAGTTTACTTAAATCAAGGGCGCTTCTACTACCTTTTTGCATTGCCATTATTTCAAGTTCTTGAAACATGGCTTGAACCTTATTTTTTGGTAATTGCGGAGATCCTATTTCGGAATTCTCCAATTCCTCATTTTCAGAATCTGATGGATCAATACTGCTTATTACTGATCAATTTATGCTTCTTATTGTAATAGAATAAATTTGTGTTTTTTTCTTTCTCGATTTCCTCAAATGGCTCATTCAATGCAAACTGAAAAGATTTAAAGAGGTAGTCATTAAAACTAGAAAATTTATCCTCCAAAAAGAAGGTAGCCCTTCTCTCCACATAAGAATCCATAATAAGGCTTTTGAATGATGAAATTTGCTTTTCAGTCAATTCGTATTTATTGCCATATTCTTCAAATACTTCCAAAAAAACACGTAAAGCCTCCTCTAATGCTTCCGTTCGGGGACTTGAGAAGTATATTGGGTTTTTTGAGGACTTTAATTTTTCAATAGGTTTCATACAGTTTATAACGACTTCAACCTTCAATTTGATTCGAATGTAATAAATTTTATCAATTTTATCTTCTTACGTTTAGTAACAAAAAGAGTCTACTTTTATTCATATTACAACCTAGCATCCACTTTTTCCTTTTCCAACACACTTTTCACATCAAACACCACCTGATTCTCAGATTTCATCAGTGGCCAAGATTTGAACTCTTTATGTGCCACAGCCAAGATAATCGCAGAGTATTGATCTAAGTTTTCTTTGGTTTTGCCATTGATAATTTCCAAACCGTATTCATGCATTACCTCGGCTGGGTCAGCCCATGGATCATAGATATCTACATCCATGTCGAAAGATTTGAGTTCCTGATAGATATCGATCACTCTCGTATTCCGTACATCCGGACAGTCTTCCTTAAAAGTGAATCCTAAAATCAGCACCTTAGAATCAATCACTTTCAGGTCCTTACGCATCATATGCTTGATGACTTCGGTAGCGACATGCTTGCCCATGGAGTCATTGAGTCGGCGACCGGCAAGGATAATCTCCGGATGGCAGCCTACTTCCTGTGCCTTTTGGGCCAAGTAAAATGGATCTACTCCGATGCAATGCCCTCCTACCAGTCCCGGTCGGAAGGGAAGAAAATTCCACTTGGTTCCTGCAGCTTCCAAGACCTCTTGGGTATCGATATCAAGTAGGTTGAAAATCTTACTCAGTTCATTGACAAAGGCGATGTTGATATCCCGTTGGGAGTTTTCGATCACCTTGGCTGCTTCTGCGACTTTGATGGAAGAAGCTTTGTGCGTTCCAGCTGTGATTACTGATTTGTATAACTCATCCACATAATCTGCTACTTCAGGAGTACTCCCTGAAGTTACCTTTAAGATTTTGGTAACTGTATGCTCTTTATCTCCCGGATTGATGCGCTCGGGCGAATAACCTGCAAAGAAGTCCTCATTGTATTTCAGGCCTGAAACTTTTTCCAAAACCGGCACACATTCTTCTTCCGTTACGCCCGGATAGACGGTGGATTCATAAATCACAACATCTCCTTTTTTTAAAACCCTCGCGATGGCCTCTGAAGCCTTCAGCATGGGAGTTAGGATAGGTCGATTGTGCTTATCTGTAGGCGTAGGAACAGTGACGATAAAGATATTTGCCGAGGAAATTGGTAAGATAGCGTCTGTCACCAATAGGCCTTTTCTTTTTTCTTCAAGTTCCAAGGAGCCTTTTACAAGTACTGACTGGAGTTCAGAGTCTTCTACTTCCAGTGTTCTATCTTTTCCTTTTTGAAGCTCATCTACCCGCTTAGGGTCGATATCATAACCCACTGTTTTGAATTTCTCAGCAAATGCAACTGCTAAGGGTAGTCCTACATAACCCAGGCCGATAATGGCGATTTTACTTTCGTTTATTGGTTTAAGCATGGAAAAAGTTGGTGAATTGTCTAATTGTCGAACTGGGGAATCGATGATCTGATCGTTAAGGGTTAATTGTTAAACGTTAATGGTTAAGTGTTAAAAGTTCAGGGTTCGAAGTTCAGGGTTCCTACTTTTGGCAGGAGAGGTTCTAATTTCTCGATTGAACCATTATTCACCCCACAAGAGCCAGAGCCATACCGGCATAATATTTATAATCTTACCATCTATCGTCAACTGATCGCTTTCATCCTCGGTCAGAATGAGTCCCTCTTTGAGTTGGTAAGCTGACATAGCCTCTAGCAATCCATTGATTTCTCGCTGTTTTGTTTTGGCATCGTAAAGGGACCAGCAAACTTGTATGACTTCGGTGATGCTGTTTTTTTCTTTAATCACAAAATCACATTCCCCTTTATGATGATGATAGTAAACCGTTTTAGATTGTCTTTTCAACTCTAAAAACACCAAATTCTCGAGCAGTCTTCCTTGATTTTCGCTGTGCTGAAAACTGAGTTGACGCATTAAGCCCAAATCTATTCCATACACTTTCTTGGGATTATGAAGCTGCTTTTTTAACGAGGTATCATATTTCGATACCAAGCTCAACATATACGCATCTTGCAGGAATCCCAGGTATTGCTTCACGGTGGTGGCATTTTTAACGCCGATTACTTTTGCCAAGCTATTGTAAGAAATTAGTTTACTGGTATTGCTTGTGACAAAAAACATCAGTTCCAGGAGCTCTTGTTCGTTGGTAATACCATTTCTCACCATTACGTCGCGATACAAAACACTTTCGTAAAGGGACTTTAAGTATTCGGGATGCTTTGATTTTAGGAAAGCTGGAAATCCTCCTAGTTTAAAATAATCATTAAATGAGGCTTTGAGTAGGGCTTTATCGTCTGTATTGAACCGGTCTAGTGAACTAGGTTCAATTTGATTCAATGCCAAGTATTCTAAAAATGAAAAGGGGTAAAGTTCCACCTGCTGATAGCGTCCCGTGAGATGAGTACCTAACTCTTTACTTAACATGGACGCATTCGAACCGGTGATATACACTTTATCTCCATAGTCATGCAGCCGCCTTACAAAACGCTCCCAACCACTAATATTTTGAATTTCATCGAAGTAAAAGGTGGTTTGCTTGCCATATCGCTCTCCAAAAAGCTCTAAAAGCATTTGGAAATCATCTACTTTAAATTGTATTAAGCGATCATCATCAAAATTGATGTAGTAATCTTGTTCTTTATTTTTTGCACGGATGGCTTGCAATAAGGTTGATTTGCCACAGCGCCGAATTCCTGATATCACCACAACGCTATCGTCCTCAACAATAGAGACATGTTGTCGTACAATCGCAGAAGGCACCCATTTAAATGCTTTCTGATCGCTGATTACGGCTTGTAGCATTGATTTTTGCATGCATTGTTTTTACTGCAATTTAAACAGTTTCTATTTATAAAAGAAACTATATGCTGTTAGTTACTATTTTAAATAGAAACTCATCAGCTTCTGAAGGCGGGATAATTATCAAAGGAAGCAGACAGTGATAGGTTTTGAAATTGTGCTTTAAAAAGGTCAAGAGTTAAGGGTTAATCGTTAAGAGTTCAGTTGATTGAACTAATGAACTGTCGAACTTACCGTTAAGGGTTAATTGTTAAGCGTTAATTCAGGGTTCCTACCTTCGGCAGGCAGGCAAGGATCGGAGTTCGTTGTCCCGGCTTATGGAATGTTAAGAGTTAATCGATACCGCCCCGCCAACTAATTGTGTTCCTACCTTAGGCAGGCAAGCTTTGTGTTTTGTAATGATTCTACTTCGTCTAATTGAAGCCGGACTTAATCGTAGCTTATTCAGATTCCAGCAGATATAATTTTTAAAATTTTTTTATCAAAAGTATGAAGCTTTGAATGTCTCATGGTCTTATAATAGGCAATGAGTAAAGCATCTGCAAAGTCAATTCTATGTGTAGAATAGATTTGAAGTGCCTCTATACACACATTTTTTTGATTCAATTCAATGTTTGGGTATTTAATGAGAGATTCTAGGTTAGTTTGTATCTCAAGTCTGGATACAGCGTATACTTTCTCCAAGACATAGACTACTTCAGCAAAAATAAATTCTGGGACGAAGATGGGTTTATTTTCGATTATATCCTTTGCTTTCAAATATTGATTAGCATTGTCTCGAAGAAGATACCTTAAAATATAATTTGCATCAATGAACTCCATGCTTCAGTTTTACCACTGACTCCCATATCGAACTCTCTTCTTTTACCTTTTCTTTATCTCCATATGACTCAAGTGCACCTCCCACATTTTTTTCTATAGTGGTAGAATTTTGCACTTCTTCTGTTTTTTGTTCAATCTCGACCACAAAATTAAATTTTTGGAGCAATTCTCTTAAAAAGGCTCCATTTTCTTTTGTGTCGACTTTAATTAGTAGTTGTTCCATCTGAAATTTATTCAGTTAATAGAGTAAAAGTAACGAAAAAATAGTTTCTGAGTTTCTAAATCAGAGGTCAGGCGGGATTCCGGGTTATTGTCGAATTGATGAATCGATGAATTGACGAAGTGAGTGGTTCCTACCTTTGCAGGCAGGCGAGGTTCGGAGTTCAGAGTTATTGTCGAACTGATGAACTGACGAATCTAAGGTTAATTAAGCGTTAAGGGTTAAAGGTTAAGCGTTAATCGTCCTGAGTTCCTACCTTCGGCAGGCAGGCAAGGTTCAGAGTTCGTTGTTCCAGATTATGGAATGTTCCCGCCACGGCGGGCAAGAAGAGTTAAGGGTTAAAGGTTAAGCGTTAATCGAAGACTGTCTCTAGGCTCGGCAGACAAGCGTGGTACTTTGTAGTTGGCTCTAATTTATTGAGAAGTTCGTATTTAATTTAGATTGTACACTTGCAAGAACTCTTTTGGACTAAAGACTTGTGTGGAAGATTGATTAAAATCTTTCTTATTACGAGTAATGATCATTTCGATTTGATTCAATTGAGCAGCTTTAGCTTGGACAGCATCTTCAAAATCCAGAAAACCTGAAAATAGTGCCTCTCTTATAATTTCTTTGTCAATCCCAATCACTCCTACGATATCGATAAGATCTTTAAGGAAACTGATAGTTTCAAGGTGACCTCTATCTCTTTTTGAAATGTAGTAGATATCAGTTAAGGTGGTTGCAGTAACCAATGCTTTGATTTTAGATTGATCTATTAACTTGAAAAGTGTAAAAGCATCTTCGAAAAACTCTTCCTTTTTAAAGCCAAATCAAGAATAATATTCGTATCTAATAAAATTAGCATTACTTATATTTCTCGAGCAGGTAGTTTAATTTGGCTTTTTCCAGATCATCCTCTTTCAAAAAGCCAGCCCATCTGTTTACAAAGTCAACAGCCGAAGGTTTCTTGTCTTCTGTCATTTCCTTATTCCCAAATCTTTGGAGCAGTCCACCCACATTTATTGTCTCATCCTCAATCTTTTTTGGTAAATCCGATTCTAGCTCTACCTCCACTACAAAATTTAACTTTTGTAGTAATTCCCTTAAAAAGGCCTTATTTTCCTTCGTATCGACTTTAATTAGTAGTTTTTCCATCTGAAATTTATTCAGTTAATAGAGTAAAAGTAACGAAAAAATAGTTTCTGAGTTTCTAAATCAGAGGTCAGGCGGGATTCCGGGTTATTGTCGAATTGATGAATCGATGAATTGACGAAGTGAGTTGTTGTCGAATTGATGAACTGATGAATTGTCGAAGTGAGTGGTTCCTACCTTTGGCAGGCAGGTGGGGTTCGAAGTTCTGGGTTCGGAGTTCCGGGTTCATGGTTAACAACGTTGAACCTTGAACTTTTAACTGCGCAGCAACCAACTGCTCGACTGAATCTTTTCTCCCAAGCCATCGATCAATTCGATTCCCAATTCCTCACAAACGGGAACTTCAGGAATGGACTGATTATTTTGATCACCTCCATTGGCAAAGGCCAATTGATAATCCTTTGAAAGTTCTTTATGGACTTTTCTGATCGTTTCACAGACTGTTCTATCCTTATCAATGGAGAGATATACCTTATCCACTGATTTGATATTGGAAACGATAAACATCCGCTCATCCTCCAACTGAAACTCTGCAGAGCCCTTCAGCATACGCTGATAATCATTATTGACAATCACAATCAACTCATCGCCCACTGCCTTGGCATGATTAAAATACTCAATATGTCCTTTGTGTAGGGGATTGAAATAACCGGAAACGATGATGGCTTTGGGCATGGATTAGGGTTTAAGGTGGAGAGTTAAACGTTAAATTATTAAGGGTTAAGAGTTAAATGTTAAGTTGTTAAGAGTTAAGGCGTTGAGATTTAAGTTAGTACTATTTCTATTTATAACCTTTTGTTCCACTATTCCTCAAGGTCGTAATCAGATTGAAAATCTTTCTTTTGAGTGATTCTGTCTTTTTTAGTAAGATTTCAAACTCTTGCATAGAAATAAACTTCGAGTCTATTGCCCTGTAAGATTGGGATCTGACTTCACCATTGGAGCCTTTTGCAATGAACAGAAAATTGATAAACTCTCTGTTTCCATCTCTCTCGAATCCCTCCGCAATATTGTCCATTATAGAACCTGCTGCTGAATTTATCTGTGATGAGAATCTAAAATCCTTAGAAAATGGTTCTTTTTGGCTTAATTCACGAACAAACTTGCTTAACTCACGAGCCTCCTTCCAAATTTCTAATTCCTCAAAGCTTTCAATACGCGCCACTGAAACTTGTGATCAATCTATAATAAACAGGAATTAAACCGATTTAGAGATTTAGGAAAAACCATTAACAATTAACTATTAACCCTTAACAATCAATGTTTCCGGGCTAGATAATCGATTCGATAATTAAACGGTTCGACAATTAAACACCCTTGACGCAGCTTCGCCCTTTCAGTCCCAATCCGGAAAAAATTTCGATTTAGAAGGCTACTATGATAAAAATCAATGGTAAAAGATTCCCGTAGCTTCTTCCTCGATATTTTCTTCGTTTCTGGGTCTTAGCTGCTTAAAAAGACTGTTTTACAGTTATTTCGGGGGTCGAAAAGCCAAAACCTTGCCACTCCTGGCTCTGTCTTGACGGTTCAAAGATATAAAAATGAGTAGTTTTGGTACTCATTTTTAATCCAATTTCTACTAACTTTTTTTATATACTATTTTTTGCATTTTGTAATATTCTTTAGCATTCCTGTACAAGAATATACAAGAAGCTCTGCATCAAGAAATTCGCTATACTAATTACCTAATATGATTGATTTCCTCAACTTTCCAGAGCTATGGATACCCAAAATGTTCGACAAAAAGAACCTTTCCCTGTTCATTTTCCCAAAACCATATGCCAATCTTAAGCGTTTTACCGCCGTTCGTGCCTACCTTCGGTAGATAGGTCATCACGCATGGCTATTTACTCAAGGTTTTATGTCCTCTTGCTGGCATAAAATATCCGTTTCCAAACCAAAGTTTATGGGCCAGCGCTGAGGATATTGGTGTTTCTATTACCCGGGGTTAAAACCCCGGGCTATTACAAGTCGTGTCCACCGCGGCGGACCGGCACTTCAGCACTCTTTGTTCAAGTCTAATGCCGCCGTGCGTGCCTACCTTCGGTAGACAGGTCATCACGCATGGCTTTTTGATGAATCCGCTCCGTCTTGCTGGCAAAAAATATCCATTTCCAAACCAAAGTTTATGGGCCAGCGCTGGAATTATACTTTGTTCTCTTTACCCCAGGTATCGGTTCACCTCGTACCTCGGCTTGCTTACCTGGGGCTGTTATAAGTCGTGTCCACCGCGGCGGACCGGCACTTCAGCACTCTTTGTTCAAGTCTAATGCCGCCGTTCGTGCCTACCTTCGGTAGACAGGTCATCACGCATGGCTTTTTAATGAATCCGCTCCGTCTTGCTGGCAAAAAATATCCATTTCCAAACCAAAGTTTATGGGCCAGCGCTGGGGATATTGGTGTTTCTATTACCTGGGGTTAAAACCCCGAGCTATTACAAGTCGTGTCCACCGCGGCGGACCGGCACTTCAGCACTCTTTGTTCAAGTCTAATGCCGCCGTGCGTGCCTACCTTCGGTAGACAGGTCATCACGCATGGCTATTTACTCAAGGTTTTATGTCCTCTTGCTGGCACAATTTTTCCATTTCCAAACCAAAGTTTATGGGCCAGCGCTGGGGATATTGGTGTTTCTATTACCCGGGGTTAAAACCCCGGGCTATTCAAGGTTTGACCCTTTCAGAGTCTCTTTAACTGCTTCAATTTTACCTATAATTTCCTGCTTTCAGCACTCTTTCCAACTTCGAAACCTGCTTGCAGCAGGCAAGTTCGACATTGAACATTCATCATTCGACATTAAAACGGCCGAGCGAAAAGAAGACCATCAGAGGAATGGCTGCAGGTCAATTGATACAAATACGCCGTATTTCGTAAATCGTTCTTCGTCTCTGTCTCGCTGTGCCTTCAGCACTTTTTCTCGCCCCCGTTCGTGTCATCACACACGGCACAAAATAAATCCGCTATGTCTTGCTGGCACCCAATTCTCACTTCCAAAATAAAAATCATGGGCCAGCGCTTGGCCATTTGGTCCGATTGAAATCCCCGGGTTGTACCCGGGGCTGTTATAAGTCGTGCCTTCAGCACTCTTTTATTTCACCGAATAATTAAGGTATATCTCAGGAGGCGAAGCCGACTATATCTCGCGACCGAAGGGAGTATATTTCGCGACTGAAAGGAGCATATTTCGCCGAAGGCGTATTTCAAGAGGCGAAGACGACAATATTTCGCGAAGCGTATTTCTTTCATTTTTGAGACTGCCACTCCGCTACGCGGCTCGCAGTGACGGTAAAAACAGTAATTTCTGGAACGAAGTGAAGCCTATCTCACCGACTGAAAGGAGGTATATCTCAGGAGGCGAAGCCGACTATATCTCGCGACCGAAGGGAGTATATTTCGCCGAAGGCGTATTTCACAAAGTGTATTTCCCCAAAGGCCTATTTCCTCCTCAAAGCCCGTTTCCACCAGGGTAATTGGACTTCTTCATGATAGCCGTAGGAGTTATTTCCATAACCGTATCCGTAGCCATAGCCATAGCCGTATCCATAGCCTTTGTCAATATGGACATCATTTAGGATACCATAGATTTTTTTGACTCCGCCTTTTTCTACCAAATTATTGAGAACCTCAGCATTTCCTTTCATGGAATAGCCCTGACGGAATACAAAGAAACTGATATCAGCATGCTTGAAAAGTTCTTTTGTCTCAGAGACTATCCCAACAGGAGGACAGTCAAATACCACTATATCATATTCTTGGCGGATTTCTTCAATAATTTGTCCGAATTTATCTTGTAGTAGTAACTCCGCAGGATTGGGTGGAATCGGCCCGGAAAGGATGATATCTAGGTTTTCGTAACTGGAGGATTTGACGATTTCTTTCCAGGAAGTATCCGAACTCAAGGCAGTACTCATGCCTTTATCATTGACCAAGCCAAATTCTTCGGCAATTTTTGGCTTTCGAAGGTCCAATCCGATCAAAATGGTCTTTTTGCCCATCAAGGAAAAGACAGATGCCATATTCATGGAAACGAAGGTTTTTCCCTCCCCTGAGATGGATGATGTAAAAAGAACCGTCATCCTTTCGCGATTGGGACTTAAATAAGACATGTCGGCTCTTAGAGAGCGAAAAGATTCTGTAACGGTTGATCTAGGATTTAATAATACCGGCAAATTATCGCCTGTATTACTTCTCCCAATCATGGAAATCAAAGGTACCTTGATGGCTTTCTCAAGCTCCTTGGGATCTTCTAATTTTGTATTGAGGAAATCTTTTACAGTTATGAAACCTATCGGAAGAATCAAACCTAAAATCAAGCCTATCAATAAGTTCAGACTACTTTTTGGAGCTACGGGTGTCTGACCTGCCTTAGCAAAATCCAATATTTTATTCTTTGGCATATTGGAGGCCATGGTTATTTCCGCCTCGGCCTTCTTTTGAAGCAAATAGATGTAAATATTTTCGTTGATTGTGAATTGACGGGTATAATTCAACAAACTCCTTTCTGTGGCAGGTAATGCATTTATATCCTGTTCGATCAATCTAATTCGGCCATTGATATCCGAAAGGGTATTTCGTGAGTTTTCAATAGCTGAGCGTACATTTTCTTTCAAGGCATTTGAAGTGCTTTGAATTCGGGAATTGATATCCCGCATCTGTGGGGTTTGATCATTGAAAGTAGCTGATATCCGGACTCGATCTGCCTGTAATTCAGAAAGGCTTTCTACTAAGGAGGTCAAAAGAGGATCGGTAACGCCTACGATGGCAGGGGCTACCAAATCTCCCAATTGGTTATTATCCAAATAGGATTGTAATGTCTGTAGGTATTTGAGGTTTAGCTCAATCTGACTTCTCTCCTGTTCCAAGTCTGTAAGACGCTCAAATATCATAGAGCCCTCTTGAGAAAGGTTGAAAATTCTGTTTTTAGACCGGAATTCCTGCAATTGGCTTTCTGAATACTCAAGAGAGTCAGATATTCCGCTTAATTGCTGCTCAATAAATCGAATCGTATTCTCAGATGCCTGATTTTTTTCATAGAGTTCGCGTTGCAGGTATTCTTCCATCAATTTATTGATGTAATTCTCCCCTAATCTTCTCAGTGGAGTTTCCATAGAAAGCGTCAAAATAGAAGCTTGCTTGTTAAGCGGATTTGCTTGAAGATCATCCTTCATTTTCAATGCCAGAGAAGGAGTATCTATCAGACGGAAAAAATAAACCTCTCCAGGCAAGGCTGAAATTAGATTGACTGTGAAAGAATAAAACTCACCCGATACCTCCTGACCAAACTCAAAAACGGATCGAGGAAGTGAAAACGACTCTAATTTACTTTTATAAAATGGGTCCTTTGGATTGAAAACAGCAAACGCTTCCTCGTCCTCTACGGTAAGTTCAAAGCTCTGCTCATTCAATACTTCCAATCTAAAAAGTCCTCCCACAACCTGCTCTCTATTCCAATCCACTGCCACATAAACTGGAGTATTTCCATAAATCTGTCGTGGTTTGAATATGTCATCCTGAAAATATGCCACATTCAAATCCATCTCTGAAATGGTAGATTGTGCCAGAGAATAGGATTTTAATATTCCTATTTCATTATCAATATTACTTTTATTTTGAAGTCCCAGTCCGGCAGATTCGAAAAGGTCAGCACCTAGTGTAGGTTTATCGTCCACCACCAAAACTGTAGATTCTACTTTATAGATTGGGGTTGTAAACTTGTTTAACAAAAAGGCTGAAAGCAGGCCAAGAAACATGAAAATCACAATAATTGGCCAATATTGAAGGTAATTAAATAATAATACCTTCAAATCGATTTCATCCTCTTGCTGTGCTAGAAAAGGATTCGGCTGATTTTGTGGATTAGAAGCAGAATTGGGATACATTATCTATTGATCGAAATAATAAGATTAATAATCAAAGCCGCTGCGGTGATCGACGAAATTACCAAAGAAATGGATTGAGCGGCATTTTCTCCTGCTCCAATCTCCCTCACTTTCATAGGCTCTGCATAGAGTTGATCATTAGGTTGGATAAAATAAAAAGGTGAACTGACCAGATTTCGGTCGATCAGGTTTACCCGGTGTAGGCGAGTACCGTCAGGATATTGACGAATCAATAATATTTCGTCCCGCTTTGCTATTGGTGAGAGATCTCCTGCATTGGCAATGGCTTCAAAAATAGTCATTCTATCCTGGAGTACAACATACTTGGAAGGTCTCCTGAATTCACCCAAAGCCGAATAGCGAATACCCCCTAGCTTTACCTTCACATACAATTCATTTTTAAGGTATTCTCGAAGTGATTCTTCAATTTTAACTCTAGCTTCTTCGAGTGTCAAATCCTTCACTTGAATATCTCCAACAATGGGAAGCCTAATAAACCCATCTTTATTGACAGTGTATCCAGTCATATAGTAGACATCACCACCAGTTTGGCCAGCAATATTTCCCATTTGATTGTTCATCATAGGGGGTCTACCATTAAATCCAGACTCAATAATATCCTGGGCTGTTTGAACATTGACATCGATGATATCATTGTATTGAAGGCGATAATCAGGAACTTCATATTCAATTAGTTCGCCTTCTGCAATAAGTTCATTGCCCTCTAGGTTTTGGAGATAAATAATTTTTTCGTTGGACACACAGGATGAAAGACCTAGAAAAAGTGAGGAAATGACAGCGATCGTCAGTCTTTTAGTCATAGGGATGAATGAAATATAAATTACAGAATTTGGGCAAACTTAGGAAAAAAGGCCTAAAAACATCCAAAATTAAATTAGCAAATCAGGGAGTTGAATGTTAAAAAAGGTAGTTTTTGAACAAAATTTAATTTTGAACACGAAAAAATGTTGATTATTAATGAATATCCGATTATTGGATGAGTTGCAGAAAATTAAAAAAATAGCTACTTCTGTTATCCTGCTTCTCCAGAAGCTGGATCTTTCTTTTCATCTTCTGTTTTTAGAAGGTCCTACTAGATGAATAACGAATTCTTGCTGGGACCAGTATTTTGTTTCCATTTCAAAGATCAAGGGCCAGCGCTTGATTATTATTCTTCATTATTTCCATGGGTTGCGCTTCACCTCGTTCCTCGGTTTGCTTACCCATGGCTATTCAAAGTTCAACTCCTTTGGAGTTGTATTTGCATCATATTTCGTGCCTTCAGCACTCTTGTATCTCCCCGACTGAAAGGAGGTGTATTTCGCGACTGAAAGGAGCATATTTCGCCGAAGGCATATTTCAAGAGGCGCAGCCGACTATATCTCGCGACCGAAAGGAGTTTACTTCCTCCTACCCGGCTGATACTTTTCCTCCATTCTTTTTTCTACGTCTTCTCTATAAAAGGCTACATCCTTAAAGTTCGCATCAGCATATCGCTGGGCTTGATCAAGAAAGTGTGGGGACTCGGGATCAGAACTCTGACCCCCTGCCAAAATACTCTTGGCTTTCACCTTTTCTCCAAATTCCACAACGGCTACGAAGCTATTGCCCGAACTTCCATACAATGCCTTCGTTCCTTCTTGTCGACTTGCACCATAGGAAGCCAAAGCTCCCCATCTGCCAGAAGCCAAACCAATCGGAATAAATGGTTTGGAGTCATCGTATTTCAAATCAATATCTCCACTAAGCCGCTGAAACCGGTTTACTTCTCCCCATGCTAAGTTCCAAGTTCCATAGTCTTCTTTCAATTGCTCCAAGGTCTCTTGGAAAACTTGAACCATCTCCTGCTGAACATCCGATTTAGAATGCGATTCCAGCACTTCATTTTCTACCAAATCATTTAAATCCCGGAATTGACGCTGATAATTAATCCCATAAAAATGAGCCAAGGTCATAGCCTCCGATTCCTTGGAGGTTTTATAATCCCAAACTTTCAAGGTTTGAGTGGCTGCTTGCAAATCAGCACTTTTTCCATACTTCTCCAAGGCAATCACCAAAGGCGGAATCAAACGCTGAAATGCAGGAATAAGGGGATCATAGGCCAATTCAATAAAGGAATCCAAATCTAGATTTTCAGCTTTTGATAACACATCCACTGCATGAATACCGCGGAAATTCTCACGATCCGGAGCCATATAAAAAGGATAATCGGCTTCTTTGGGACTGAATTCACCGGCTGCCGTAAAAGGCGTTGAGTTACAGTTTTGAATCCAGTCGGTCGGAGGGTTCAAAATGGTAATACTCTCATCTACAGTATGTAAACCCTGCCAGTCAGTTGCAGGATCGGAGCCATCCACAGGCTTGGAATAGTCAAATTGGGGATCTCTTTTTGGGATAAAGTTCCCATGGAAATAAGCGATATTTCCTTCTGCATCTGCAAATACAGTATTGTTGGACGAGTTAGTCCGGATATCCATCATCTCCCGAAACTCCTCATAATTATCCAGCTTGGTCCGGGTATAACTCTGAATTAGGGCATTCACTGGATCCCAATTGATTCGTGTTGCTACCCAGTTTTCTTCGAGTTTGTGAGTAATTGGACCCTGATGAGTTCGATACATGGTAAATTCCTTAGTCTTGAGGCCCTCCGAGGTTTTGTAGGAGAGTGTCACAGGAACTTCCTCAATTTCCCGTTTTTCATCTCCATATTGATAAAAATACTTGCCATTTTCTTCGGTGATCTCTTGCTTAAATTCATCGATAAAATCCACTCGTGTGGAGGTATGTATCCATCCCGTTTTCTCATTGAATCCCTGATACACGAAAAACTGACCCCAGGTCACTGCGCCATAAGCATTTAGCCCTTCCTCGCTTACCACGTGAACTTCAGGTCGAAAATAAAAAGAGGTATGAGGATTGATTAGCAGCATAGCATTGCCAGACGCGGTCATATCCCCACGGATGGCAATTCCGTTACTTCCCTTCGGCTCTTCATATGGATCAGGATGATTCAATCCATCCCCAAATTCAGAATAGGCCAAAGCCTTATTTTCTTCATAAAAGGCTTTTATTCGGGAGGTGGGAATTTGCTCTATATCTCCTCCGATGGAACCCTCAAAAAAGTACATGGGAAACCAAGGCTGATAGCGATCAATAACTTGCGGTTGCACTTCAGGGTGGGTGTGCAGGTAATAATTGACCCCATCAGCAAAAGCCTGACAAAGCTCTTTCAACCAGTCAGGAGCCTTTTCATATGCTGCTTTTGCTTCTGCTTCTGTCATGTAAAGATTGGCCCGCAAGTCAGAATAAAGCGCCTCCTCTCCTTCGAGTTCGGCCAATCTACCGGTAGCCCAAATATAGTTTCGCTCTACTCTTCGAAAGTCATCCTCACATTGGGCATAAAGCAATCCAAAAACCGCATCCGCATCACTTTTTCCATAAATATGGGGCACTCCAAAATCATCCCGGATGATCTCCACCCGTTCCGCTTGGGCTTCCCAATTATCGATTTCATTCGGAGCCTTACAGGCAAAAACGAAAGAAAGAAAAGCAGCTAAGAATAAGGTAGATCGGAGCATGTTTTTGATTTTGGGTGAAAGTTTAAATAAAGTAAATATTGGGAAATTTGGCTTAGAAAATTTGAAGGGCGGTTTTTTCTTCTCTCCCTAAGGGGCAAGGATATCTCTCCCGCAAAGGAGAAAAGTAAGAAATATAACTTCGGTGAAATATGCTTTATGCAATACGCTTTCAGCGAAATACACCATGTGAAATACACATCACTCCGTTCGGTGAAATAAATAGTACTGAAGGCACAGCAAGACAAAGGCGAAATACGATTTACGAAGTACGATTTACCGCGCATTTTTCTCCAGCAGAGTTCTCAAGAAGCGAAAGAAGAGTGCTGAAGTGCCGGTCCGCCGCGGCGGACACGAAATATATCAGCCCTACCAGAGGTAGGCAGGCCAGTATGAGCGAAGAGGAACGATGAGCGAAATGCTGGGTAAAAAAGAAATAAAACCACCCCAGCGCTGGCCCTTGATTTTGAATTAGAAGTAGAAATGATATGCCAGCAAGACCTAGAGGAATCTTAATCGACGATTTACGAATTACGATTTACGGCGAAATTTTTCAATATAAACCGATTTTCAAATTTTCATCTCTAATTATTTCTCACCGCTTTAATGTCGAATGATGAATATTCAATGTCGAACTTCCCTGCTGCAAAGCAGGTCTCGAAGCTGGAAAGACGCTGAAGTGCCAGGCCGTGGTGGACACGACTTGTAAAACGACCGGATTGGAAATCCTACGATATGGATTCGGAATTACATCCCGATAGCTATCGGGACCCGAATAACTAAGGCAACATTAAAAAAACACTCGATATTTTGGAAAATTCTGTAAAACTTCATTTTTCTATTCAAAATTTTACCTTTGAACAATCATAAACAAACCAATGCAATGGACTACCGATCTTTGATTTCCTCTCCTACTCTTTTGATTGATGAAAAAATCTGCCGTGCCAATATTAAAAAAATGGCAGATAAAGCATCTCTCCACCAAATGGAGCTGATTCCCCATTGGAAAACTGCCCAGTCAAGGACAATTGGCAATTGGGCAAAGGATTACGGTATTCGACAAATCACCGCCTCTTCCATTAAACAGGCTGCCTACATGAGCAATCAGGGTTGGGAAAATATCCACATTGCCTTCCCCTTCAATGTAAGAGAAATACCTAGCCTAAATAAACTCACAGAAAGCCAGTCCATTTCTGTGCAGATCGTCAATACCTTCACCATCTCCAAACTAGCCGAAGAGCTCCAAAACCCTATCGGGTTTATGATTGAAATAGATGCCGGATATGGTAGAACGGGGGTTCACATGAGTGATTTTGGGAAAATTGATGAAATTCTTCGGATCGCAGCGGGGTCTGATAAATTGAATTTTATTGGCTTTTACATACATCCCGGGCACACCTATTACATGCCAGATAAGGAGGGGATCTATCATGAGACCCGGCAGGCATTAGCCATGCTCAAATCTAAATATCAGGCTCAATTTGAAAGTTTAAAAACCCGAATCGGTGATACTCCCGGCTGCGCTGTGGCACATGATTTCGGAGATATTGATGAGATGGGACCGGGAAATTTTGTCTTTTATGATTTAATGCAAGCAGACTTAAAAAGCTGCGAAAAATCGGATATTGCCGTTGCTCTTGCGGTTCCTGTGGTGGATATCATTCCTGAAAGAAATGAAATTCTAGTCCATGGAGGAGGTGTTCATTTGGCGAAGGATTTTTTACAAAGAGAAGATGGTCAAAAGATCTTTGGAGAAGTGGTGCTACTGAATGAAAAAGGTTGGGAAATCCCAAGTGAAACCAGCATTGTCAAAAGTATTTCTCAGGAACATGGCTTGATCAAAGCTTCGAAGAAATTATTGGAGCAAGTGAAAGTGGGAGATCTCTTAGGAATACTTCCTGTTCATTCTTGTATGACCGCAGATGCGATGGGGGCTTATCTGAGCTTGACTGGTGAATGGGTGGATCATGCGGAGAAGAAGAGTTTTTGAATCGACGATTTACGACGCAATTTTTCAATTAAACCGATTTTCAAATTTTCATCGCTAATTTTTTCTCATTGCTTTAATGTCGAATGATGAATTTTGAATGATGAATATCGAAGTTGCCTGCTGCCTTTAGGTTTCGAATTTGGTAAGAGTGCTGAAGTGCCGTTCCGCCGCGGTGGACACGACTTTTAACACGACCGGATTGAAAATCCTACGATATGAATATGAAATATGCTTCGCGAAATACACCTTGTGAAATAAACCTCACTCCGTTCGGTGAAATACTCTGAATAAATTCATGGTGAAATAAAGAGTGCTGAAGTGCCGTGCGTGATGACCTGTCTACAGAAGGTAGGCACGAACGGCGGCCAGCCGGAAATATGCTCCTTTTCAGTCGCGAAATAAAGTCGGCTTCGCCTCCTGAAATATACCTTCTTTCAGTTGGTGAGACAGGCCTTATATCTTGGCGCAGCCATATCTTTCTTTATCTGATAAGCTATCTTTTATTCCTTTGCTGAATTGAAGGGGTAAGATTTTCGATACGTCCTATGCCTTTTTTGACTTAAAAATACTCCTCTGAATGCATTCTTTTCAATGGACGTTTTAATTTCGAATGATAAATTATTTATCTGTGGGCTTCATACTTTGAAACGGGGATTCTATCCCGCAAATCCTGAATCAAAGTACTCGGAACTTCTCGGCTTAACGCATAGGCCTTCGCCAAGCGACTTACCTGCTCTACCGAACTCGCACCTACTGAGAGCGATGCAACGGCAGGCTCTTCCAAGCCAAAACGAATCAAAACAGCCTGAGGATCAAAACCACTTCCATGGATTATCTCCCGTATTTCCTCAACCTCCGCTTTTGAAAAGTTCAAATACTCCTTTCGAGGTTTATCCAATAAAATGCCTTTCGCCAAACTACCTCTCACCAGAACCCTGGAATCACGCTCTTCAATCATTGGAAAAATTGACTCTTCGGGCCTCCTATCCAACGGACTGTATTGAGTCATAAAAAGTGCGGGAGGGTTTTTCTTAAGTACATGCCGCACCACATTGGGTCGAATGGAGGAAATCCCGAAGGCTCTGATTTTCCCTTTCGCTTTCAAAATTTCAAAAGCTTCCAAAGTCTCATCCCAAGGATCATCGATTGTACCTCCATGAAGGAGATAAACATCCAAATAATCAGTTTGAAGTCGTTTGAGACTTTCATCCACAGCATTCAAAATATAAGCTTTCTTTGGATTCCAATCCCATCCTGATCCATCCTGACGCCATTCATTCCCCACCTTGCTGGAAATCAACACCTGATCCCTCCGTCCTGCTATGGCCTTTCCTACATTCGATTCATTGATTCCTTTTTGATATAAGTCGGCTGTATCCAGCAAATTGATCCCAGAATCCAAGGCCTGATGAATGATTTCCATGCTTTCCTTTGCATTTTCTGGAAGGGACATACAGCCCAGGCTTATTTCGGGAATTTGAAAATCGGTTTTGGGAAGCTGTATTTTATTCATCACATTTTGTCATTTTGATTTATCCACAAGTTTTCAAAATTTACGGTTTATTCATATCAGAAAATGATTCTTTCTGTCATTATTAGCTATTTTTACGACGCTTAGAACCTATTAAAATGAAAAAAATCGCAGTTTTTACCTCAGGAGGAGATAGCCCCGGCATGAATGCCTGTGTACGTGCAGTGGTCCGTACAGCTATTTTCAAAGGCCTGGATGTTTACGGAATCTACAGAGGCTATGAGGGGATGATTGAGAATGATATCAAACGGATGTACACCTACTCCGTCAGTAATATTGTACAAAGAGGCGGCACCATCCTAAAGTCTGCTCGCTCAACGGAGTTTCGAACTCCTGAGGGCCGCAAAAAAGCCTATGAAAATCTTAAAGCCCATGGAATTGAAGGTTTGGTAGCCATCGGAGGAGATGGAACCTTCACAGGAGCAAAGATTTTTCATGAGGAATTTGGCATTCCGGTAGTTGGCTGTCCCGGGACCATTGATAATGATATCTATGGCACTGACTACACCATAGGTTTCGATACCGCGGTGAATACAGCTTTGGATGCTATTGACAAAATCAGGGATACTGCCGCTGCCCATGACCGGATATTTTTTATCGAAGTGATGGGTCGGGATGCGGGTTTTATCGCAGTTGAGTCTGGAATTGGAAGCGGTGCGGAGTTTGTCATGGTGCCAGAAACTGCCACAGATCTAGATGCGGTGGTTCTGTCCCTTAAAAACCTTAGAAAAACCAAAACTTCAAGCATCATCGTAGTGGCAGAAGGAGATGATGAAGGCAATGCGGAGGTGATCATGAATAAGGTCAAAGAGAAAATTAAAGACAAAAAGAAAGAGTTTAAAGTAACTACTTTGGGTCATATTCAGCGGGGTGGAAACCCTACGGCCCGAGATCGGGTTTTAGCATCAAGATGTGGAATGGCAGCCGTGGAAGGATTGCTTGAAGGCAAGTTTGCCTGTATGGCTGGCATCATGAACCAAGAGGTTGTATATACGCCTTTCGGTGACTGCATCGGAAAAGAAAAACCGCTGATCCAAGATCACCTGAAATTAATTGAGTATTTAAGTATCTAATATGGGCTTTATCCCGATTTTCCTTACCCTTGGAGGTGCTTGCCTCCTGTTTTATCTTACCGTCAGAAACACCTTTCAGCGGAAAATAGCGCTTGAAAAAGAACTGTTTTTCAATCTAGGGGAAAAGCTCCCTGAGTTGAAGGGGAAATCTGAAGAGTTGAGTAGCAGCGAGCAGATTCTAAAACAAATCTCTGGGCTTGAATTAAGTCCTAAAACCAAAAAAGAGGTCTTAGAGCTGCTCAGAGAGATGAAAGTCAATCGATCGCAATACAATAAACTGATCAAAAAAGCTCCTTACAATTGGGTCGCCAAAATCAGTGGCTTTCGGCCAATTTGATATTGATCCACTTGATAATTTGCTCAAAATCATCTGGGTGAAACCACTGATAATCAGATTCTTTTCGAAACCAGGTCAGCTGTCTTTTGGCATAGCGTCTTGAATTACGCTTAAGTAATCGGATAGCTTCCTCACGATCATACTTTCCTTCCAGGTATCCGAATATTTCTTGATAGCCTACAGTTTGAAGAGCATTCAAATGACGCTGTTCGAAAAACTGCTCCGCCTCCTCAAAAAGTCCATTGGCGATCATTTGATCCATTCGCTGATCGATCCGTTGATAGAGTTCTTCTCGATCTCGCTCAAGTGCAATTTTTAAGATTCTAAAGGGTCTTTCCACTTTTTTTCTTTTCCTGAAAGAGCTAAAAGGTTTTCCTGTTCCTCGAATCACCTCCAAAGCCCGCATCAATCGCTGTGGGTTTTGAATATCCACTTGGCTGTAGTATTCTGGATCTGCTTTCTTGAGTTCCTCTTGCAGAAACTCCAGTCCATTTTCTTGGTAGTCACGAATCACCTCCTTTCGGAAAGTATCCGGAATATCCGGCATATCATCTAAGCCATCGGTGATAGCTTTTGCAAAAAGTCCCGAACCTCCGGTCATGATGGCAACAGATTTCTCCAAAAACAGATCCTCTAAAATTTGCAGGGCATCGCTTTCGAACTTTTTGACATCATAGTCTTCTGAGATTGAAACAGAATCGATTAAATGGTGTTTTACCTCCGCTAATTCAAGGGAAGTAGGTTTCGCTGTTCCAATGGATAGTTCTCTGTAAAACTGTCTGCTGTCGCAGGATATGATTTCTGTATTAAAATTATTGGCTAGTTTTAGACACAATTCTGTTTTGCCCACAGCAGTAGGACCAACTATCAAAATCAGGGTCGGATTTTCGGACAATGGATCAGGAATTTTGATTTACTTTCAAAAGTCCAAACTTATAGAATGAAAAGCAAAAGCATACTAATCGTAGAGGATAACGACCTGAACCGGAAGTTTTTCGAAAATCTGATCGGTCAAATCTGGGAGTTTGAAAGTGCTCTCAACGGACGTGAGGCTATCGAAATATTAGAAAAAAGGGATTTTGATTTGATTCTGATGGATATTCAGATGCCAGAAATCGATGGTATCACTGCCCTAAAAAGAATTCGAGAAAAAAATCTGAGTCTCAGTCCTGTCATTGCGGTAACTGCTTTTGCGGATGAAAGTGAACGGGATGTGTTTTTGAGTCAAGGCTTTGATGACTTTATCACCAAACCCATTCGTCCTAAGGAATTCATCCTGCAAATCCAGAAAACCATCAATGGTGAAAAACCAAAGATATTCAAAACTAAAAGCACCACTGATGTAGAAGCAGTGGTATTGGATAAGAAAGTTTTCAAACAACTTAGCAAATACAATAAACCGGATACTATACAGCAAATCTACCGTGACTTCATGGAGGAAGCTGATCAACTACTTCCCGCTATAAATAGTGATTTTGCCGATGGGCTATACGAAGAAGTCAGCAAAAACTGCCACATCATCAAGGGAAATGCCGGCACACTCGGAATCAATCGAGTGTATATAGCTGCCGCAAAAGCGGAAAAAGAAAGCCGACAAAATCAGATTTCTTCCCTCGATAAATCATTGGCTGAAATGGAAAAAGAAATTATCATATTTGGAAAATATTTAGCAGAAGAAACTATTTTTAACCCATGAGCGAAACAAAAAGAATATTAGTCGGCGAAGATAGTTCTATCATCATCAACCTTACCAAGAGTGTACTCGCATTCGAAAACTACGAAATGACTGCTGCCAAAAATGGCAAACAAGTTTTGGAAAAGTTTGAGAAAGAAGACTTTGATTTGATCCTAATGGATATCAGCATGCCTGTCTTGGATGGAATTGCCTGTACCAAGGAAATCCGGCAGATGGCCGACGAAAAAAAGGCTAAAGTACCCATCATTGCCATCAGCGGCAATATTCATAACATGACCCATGATGAGTTCCGAAAGGCCGGCTTTGACGATTTTCTTCAGAAGCCTCTTGATTATGACCGCCTTTTGGCCACCGTCAAAAAATTCTTGAGTTAAATGGCAATTAAGTACACAAGGCATTTTTTGGACAAACTTGAAAACTTATTCGCCTCCTCTGAGTATATTCTACGATACGAGAAGGGAAGTTTCAAGTCAGGATATTGCATTTTGAAAGACACCAAAATTGTGATTGTGAACAAATACTTTCCACTGGAAGGTAAAATTAATGCCTTGGTAGACATCCTTGGCGAATTGCAGTTTAACCCTCAAGATTTTAAGGAAAAAGCTGTTCAGGACTTCCTAAAGGAACTACAACAAACACAACTGAAATTTTGAATATTCGCTTTTTAGGTACCGGTACCTCCCAGGGAGTTCCAGTCATAGGCTGTGACTGCGAGGTCTGCCGGTCGGTAGATTTCAGAGATAAACGATTTCGATGCTCTGTTCACATGGAAACAGAAGGCAAAAGCCTCGTGATTGACACGGGACCTGACTTTCGGATGCAAATGCTTCGAGCCGATATTCACCAACTTGATGCAGTCATCTATACCCACGAGCACAAGGATCACACCGCTGGACTAGACGATATCCGTCCATTTAATTTTCGCCAGAAGAAAGACATGCCTGTCTATGGTCGAAGTCAGGTACTCAATCAGATTCGTCAGGAGTATTCCTATGTTTTTTCGGAGAAAAAATACCCTGGAGTCCCTCAGGTTTTGCCGATTGAAATTGACGAAGAGACATTTGAAGTGGAAGGGATTACCATCAATCCCATTCCCGTGATGCATTATAAATTGCCGGTTTTGGGTTTTCGGGTGGGTGACTTCACCTACATTACCGATGCCAACTACATCTCTGAAGAATCCAAAAAGAAAATCAAAGGATCAAAAATCTTGGTCTTAAACGCTCTTCAAAAAACTCCCCACCTCTCCCACTTCACCCTAGAAGAAGCCATCGAAATGGCACAAATGCTGGGAGCTGAGCAAACTTATTTCACTCATATTTCCCACAAGTTGGGACTTCATCGGGAGGTAGAAAGTGAGCTCCCTGAGGGCATTCATCTAGCTTATGATGGATTGATGCTATCTTTGCCTTGATGCATTTAAATTATCATTTTCTTCGCTTCCTCTGCCCTCGGCTTCAGGAAATAATGCAAGGTTTTGTGGCAGTTGCCTGCTTTTCGCAAAACAAAGATGAGCTTGTCATCGAATGGAAAAAAGAAGAGGAGACGCGGTTTTTGCGTGCACACTTTCTCCCCCCGCAGATTTACTACTCTTTCCCTGAAAACTTTCAGCGGGCCAAACGAAATTCCATTGATCTTTTCCCTGAACTGATTGGTGAAAAAATAAAGTCCTGTCAGGTGTTGAGTTTTGAAAGAGCATTCTATTTCGAAATGGAATCAGGCATGATATTGCTTCTCAAACTTCATGGAAACCGAAGCAATATTCTGCTCTATGAACCCAATCAGGAATTCCCAATCCGAGTATTCCGAAATGCGCTTTTGGAAGATAAATCCTTGAATTGGAGAGAGCTCGAAAAATCCCTTGATCTCAGTCAGGAACAATTTGAAGCGCTCCAAGGCAATGCTTCTAAATTTCTCCCCACCCTGGGTAAAATCCCCAGAGCATTTCTGCTCAAACAGGCTTATCCTGAGGCAAATTTGGAGGAAAAGTGGAGTCAAATGCAAGAAATGATTGACATGCTAGACAGTCCGATTTTCACTTTGGTTCAAGAGGATGAGGATGTCCGCCTTACCCTTCTTCCCAGCGACAATGCGATCGGTCAGTATTCTGACCCTTTGGAAGCTTTAAATGCGCTTTTTCACAAGGCTTTGGTGATTGGGGCTTTGGAAAAAGAAAAGAAGCAGCTGGCCAAAAATTATGCTGATCAAATCAAGCGAACGGAAAATTTCATCCAAAAAGCCAAGGCCAAATTGGAAGAACTTCAAAACTCACCTCCACCTGCACAGATTGCAGACGTAATCATGGCTAATCTTCATGAATTTTCTGATGGAGTACTGAGTAAAAATCTTTTCAACTTTTATACACAGGATGAAATCAAAATTACCCTCAAACAAAACCAGAAACCTCAAGAATTAGCGGCTAACCTTTATCGAAAAAGTAAAAACCGAGAGATCGAATGGAAGCAATTGGAGGAGGCGATTGCATCCAAAGAGAAAAGGCTATCGGAATTGCAACACTTGGCTGGCCAGGTGGAGCTGATGGAAGGATTTCGGGACCTGAAAGAATTTAAAAAGAATCATAAATCTGAAATCAAAGACGCTAAAAATCAAGAAAGTCTGCCTTTCAGACAATTCAATATTTTTGGATTGGAAGTTTGGGTTGGAAAATCATCCAAGGACAATGATGAGATGCTACGCAGGTTTGTACATAAAAATGATATTTGGCTACATGCAAGGCAGGCTCCGGGATCCCATACCATCATCCGAAATCCGGGAGGCAATAAGGTGGCAAATACTGTGTTGGAGCGTGCTGCATCGCTGGCAGCTTATTATTCTAAATTAAAAAATGAAAGCCTTGCTCCTGTAATTTATACAGAAGCCAAATATGTGAGAAAGATCAAAGGATCTGCTCCAGGCTCGGTCATGGTGGACCGCGAAAAAACCCTTTTGGTGAAACCTGAAGGTCCCAATCAGGAAATTTCGGGGGATATCAAGGACTGATTCGCGGAGGATCAGGAGCTCGAAGAGAAATTTTATTGAACCCATTGACAAGAACTACTGTGCCAACTATCCCTGTAGCCCCACCCACATACAAAAGAGCTTTCCCTGCATCCGGATTACTGCCTAAAAGCTGACCGCCGATAATAGTTACCGTGTACCCAATAGTGGCAATAAAAATCCCTGTCTTTAACTGCTTTTTGGAATTATGAAGATTGAGTTGGACCTCGTACAACTCCTGATCCATCTGGACAATAGATCTTCTTAAGGAGTCCAAATTGGCCTGTTGGGAGCTACTTTGAGCCCAGGAATTTGACATGGACAATAAGCCCAAAAAAGTCAATGCAATAAAAAACCGACTCATACTATTGATTAATCCAGCTTTTGAATTCGTTTACACGCTCTCTTGCCACTACCAAGGCATCTTCTGATTTGGCGTTCATGGCAAGGGCTAATCGTCCGTTAAGATAAGGCTTGATTTCGACCAAACCATCTAAATGAATAATCATTGAACGATTAATTCTATAAAACTTTAACGGATCTAGCAAGTCGGACTCCAATTCACTTAGGGAATGATCGATTACATATCTCACTGAAGAACCTATTTCTACCAAGTAGGTCAAGCCTTCTTCTGCATAGAAATAAGCCACATTTTCAACCGGAATAAAGACAAATTTATTGCCCAGTTTAGTTAAAAACCTTTTCTTATAACTTTTTGATGTATAATGCTTTACGATATTATTAATAAAGCTCTGATCCAGCGATGCAGTTTCAGAATTTGGATTGAATTTCTGAGCCTTCTGAAGAGCTTTCACCAACCTCTGTTCATCTATTGGCTTAAGTACATAATCCAGGCAATTATGGTCAAAAGACTGAAGTGCATATTCATCATAGGCCGTAATGAAAATTACGGGAATTTTCAAATCAGCCATCCCTGTAAAGGCTTTGAAACTCAAACCATCTGCCAAATGTATGTCGCACAGTATCAAATCGTAATTGGAGATATTTACCAATTTGGTCCTAAACTCGCGGACACTTTGAACAGAATCGATGACTTTCCAATCAGAAAAATTTTGTGAAACGATGGATTTGATTCGCTTCTGCGCTAGGGGTTCATCTTCGACTAACAGTATTCTCATAGCTTCCTATCAAAGGGAGTTTAACTTCAAAAATCTTTTCCCCATCAAGAATCTCGATGGAATGATCTAAAAACCTATATCTTTCAGAAATGTTTTGAAGACCTATTCCGGTAGATTCTTCTACCGCCATTTTTGGCTGCTTGGGATTACTCACTGTAAGATAGTCACCCTTGGTATATATTTCAACCTGTAGCGGCTCTGTTTCTGTAAAGTAATTGTGCTTGACAGCATTCTCCACCAGTAATTGAAGGACTGCAGGTGGAATAAGTTTCGATTTACTTTCCTCTTCAATTTCCACTTTAAAGGAAAGCGATTGATCGAATCGAATAGAAAGCAAATCCATGTAATCATATAAAAATTTAAGCTCTTCTTTCAAGGTAATGAGTTCATTTACCTTGTTATTGAGCATGTAGCGATAGATAGAACTTAGCTTTTGTAAGTAGCTATCTGCCACTTGAATATTTTCATGAATCAGCACTGACAAAGCGCTGAGATTATTAAAGAAAAAGTGAGGGTTAAGCTGGGTATTGAGTGATTCCAATCTTGCCTCGGCGCTCAAAAGCTTAAGCTTTTCGGCCTCCAGATTTTTCTCACTGAATTTTTTATTGAAATAATAGATCGCATTGACACAGTTGAGGAAGAGATTTACTCTGAAGAGAAACCCCAGGGTCAAGAGGAAGTTTTGTTTGGTCAAGTCGAAAGGACCTCCGAATATAGACCCGGTTGATTTGACTGAAATCAGTGCCAATCCTGTGATCAAAACAAAGCTTGATAAAAACTGAACTGCCAGGGGGTGTACTTTTTTGAAAAGCGGAAGGGTATTTCTTTCGATGAAATAATTCGCAAACCAAACGAGGTAAGACAGAATGATGATTAAGGGAAAAAGTTGATTTTTAGGAAGAGCAGCTTGGAATAATCTATCCCCATCCAATATGAGAATATTGAAAAAGGAATACAATCCCAAAAGTCCTGGATAAATGAATTTATATCTATGGCTAAACATGCCCGCTGATTTCTTCCCCTAATAAAATAAATGAATGAAAAGCAAGGGTGGGGCAATGCCCTACCCCTGCTATATGGTGGTTAAATAATTCTCTTAAAGTGTCGGTAATAATACTCCGTCGATGACATGGACTACTCCATTTTCAATCGCGACATCTGCTGCTACTACATTGTATGTATTTCCAGCCGAATCTGTCACAGTGACATTCGCTCCAGTTCGGGTTACTGTCAGGTCCTCTCCAGCAAGCGTAGGCACGGTCTGCTCACCTTCAGCAAGGTCGGTAGAGAAAGCAACTGCAGGAACTACGTGGAAGCCAAGTACTTTCTGTAATCCTTCCAAACCGATTGCATCGATCAATTCATCAAGATCAGCTACTCCAAGTGTGCCCAAAAGATCTACAAAGGCATCGTTGGTAGGAGCGAATACGGTGATTGCTTCTGCATCAAGCAAAGTTTGTCCAAGTCCGGCAGCAGTCACAGCGTCCAATAGGACCGTCAAACCAGCATCTGTAGCAGCTTCAACTACATTTGGAAGATCTTCTTCAGGCAATAATACTCCATCGATGACGTGAACTACTCCATTTTCGATCTCTACATCTGCAGTTACCACGCTGTATGTGTTGCCTCTTCCATCTGTGACAGTCACCGCATCTCCATTACGAGTTACAGTCAAATCCTCTCCGGCAAGTGTAGGGACAACCTGGTCTCCTTCAGCCAAATCAGCTGCAAAGGCAACTGAAGGCACCACATGGAAACCAAGTACATCCTGCAGACCTTCCAGTCCGATGGCATCGATCAATTCATTGAGATCAGCTACTCCAAGCGCATCCAATAAGTCTACAAAAGCATCATTAGTAGGTGCGAAAACAGTGATTGCTTCTGCATCCAATAGCGTTTGACCAAGACCAGCAGCAGTAACGGCATCCAAAAGAACAGTAAGACCTGCAGCTTCTGCAGCTTCAACTAGATTCGGTACATCTGGCTCATTCGCAGTAGGTAAAACCACTCCGTCGATTACGTGAACAACACCATTTTCGATCGCTACGTCAGCAGCTACTACATTAAAGGTATTTCCTCTAGCATCAGTCACGGTCACATTGGCACCTGTACGAGTCACTGTCAAGTCCTCACCAGCCAAAGTAGGAACAGTCTGTGCTCCTTCGGCCAAGTCAAAAGAGAAGGCAGTAGCAGGCACTACGTGGAAACCAAGGATTCTTGTAACTTCTTCGATTCCAACAGCAGCAACCAATTCCTGTAGAGAACCTAAGTTCAATGCAGCCAAAAGATCAAGGAAAGCTTGATTGGTTGGAGCAAATACGGTGATCGCTTCAGCATCAAGAAGCGTTTGACCAAGGTCAGCAGCAGTTACTGCATCCAAAAGAACTGTCAAATCAGCTGCTGTAGCTGCTTCTACTACATTTGGAAGCGAGAACTCAGGCAATAACACACCGTCGATCACGTGAACGACTCCGTTTTCGATGGCAACATCTGCTACTACCACATTTGCTGTATTTCCCAAAGCATCTGTTACAGTCACACCACTTTCACCGGCTTCTACTGTCAACTCCTGACCTGCGAGAGTCGTGAAAGTATTGGTAGCTTCCAGATCTGTAGAGAAAGCTACTGCAGGTACTACGTGGAAACCCAAGATAGTCTGAAGATTTTCGATTCCTCCGATTTTAGCAACCAATTGGTCTAAATTCTCAGCATCATAAGCTGCCAAAGCAGCGGCAAAGGCATCATTGGTTGGTGCAAAAACAGTCATTGCTTCTGCGTCTAATAGTGTTTCGCCCAAATCAGCTGCTGTTACAGCGTCCAGCAGAGTAGTCAATCCGGCGCTTTGCGCAGCTTCTACCACGTTTGGAAGCATCAAATCAGGGAGCATTACACCGTTGATCACATGGACTACACCATTTGCAATTTCAATATCCGCTGCAACCACCTGCGCTGTACGTCCTAGTTGATCGGTAACAGTCACAGTACCTCCGGCGACTTCAACAGTAATTTCCTGTCCGGATACGGTTGTGAAAGTATTGGTAGGCTGTAGATCGCCTGAAAAGGCTACTGCAGGCACTACATGGAATCCAAGGACAGTTTCTAAGTTTTCGATACCTCCGATTTTCAGAACCAATTCATCTAAGTCAGCTGCATTGAATACTTCTAAAGCAGCAGCAAAAGCTTCATTGGTTGGAGCAAAAACAGTGATAGCTCCAGCTGAAAGCAGCGTATTTGCCAATCCATCAACTGCGGTCACCGCATCTAGCAAAGTAGTAAGACCAGCCTCTGTAGCGGCTTCCACAAGATCTGGAGCAGGCAAATCAATAGAAGGTATCAAAACTCGGTCAATCACATGGACTACTCCGTTTTCGATTTCCACATCAGCCTGTACCACTCGAGCCGTGTTTCCAGCAGCATCGATTACAGTTACGATACCTGGAGCACGGTTTACTACTAATTGCTGACCCGCTAATGTGGTCACAACATTGGTTTCTTCAAGCTGATCCGAGAAAATGGTGTTTGGGACTACGTGGAAACCAAGGATTGTTTCCAGATTCATTGGACCACCGATTTTTTCTACCAAATCATCCAAATCAGTCGCTCCAAACTCAGTCAAAGCATTCGCAAACGCATCGTTGGTTGGGGCAAAAACAGTAATTGCGCTTTGCGCTTGCAAAGTCGCTTCCAACCCGGAAATAGCCCGAATGGACGTCACTAGAGTGGTCAAACCGGCATCCTCAGCCGCCTCTATGAGCGTGGGATAAGGTAAAGGGCCTTGATAGTCTTCATTCTCACAGGCGACGAATGAAAAAAAGACGACCCCAACTAAAAGGTACTTTAAGAGTTTTGTCATAGCATGTTATGGTTAGTTTGCTTTCAAAACTCTGTGTAGACACGAATTGATTTCTGAATAATCGCGAACTGTAGATTTTTCACTGTGAACTGTGAGATTTTCACCCTGAATTGAAAAAAGCCCCGGAGGGCTTTTGATTTTAAATCCAATTAAAGAAGGTTGAAATGCAGTTTTAAGCTCAGATCAATCCTTCCTTATTAATTTACAATATGAATTTTGAGCATATTGGTCTTGCCTTTGGCCTTGAGTGGCATACTGGCAGTATTGATAATGATATCACCAAGATTTACATGGTCATCACGCTTTAGGGTGTTCTCGATATCCTCGAAAGTAGCGTCGGTCGAAATTTGATTTTCATAGTAATAAGCACGTACTCCCCATACAAGTGACATTTGGGTAATTAACTTCTCGTTTCGAGTGAAAACAAAAATACTTGCTTTTGGTCGGTGAGACGCGATTCGGAAAGCAGTAAAACCCGAAGAGGTAATTCCCACAATGGCTTTTGCCTTCACATTTCTTGAAAGTCTGGAAGCCATCAGGATGAGGTTATTACTCAAAAAAGTAGGCGCACCTTCCGGAATTTTGTAGAGGTTATGGTAAATATCTGAGTTATCTTCTAGGTACTTGATAATGCTAGACATAGCCTTTACAGCATTCACAGGATATTTCCCTGAGGCTGTTTCGGCAGAAAGCATCACTGCATCCGCACCATCAAGAACCGCATTCGCCACATCATTGGTTTCTGCCCGTGTAGGTCGTGGATTGGAGATCATACTTTCCATCATCTGAGTGGCAATGATAACTGGCTTGCAAGCAAGCTTACATTTCTCTACCATTTTCTTTTGCCATAAAGGAACAATTTCTTGAGGTACTTCCACTCCAAGATCTCCCCTAGCTACCATGATGGCATCTGTCGCTTCGATGATATCATCGATATTTTCCAAAGCTTCCGGTTTCTCGATTTTTGCCACAATCCTGCAGACTTTTCCGGCTTTTTGGATTCGCTCTCGCAAATCAGTGATATCATCCGCTGATCTTACAAAAGAAAGCGCAATCCAATCTACCTCTTGCTCCAAGCCAAAGACTAAATCTTCTAGGTCCTTTTCGGTAAGAGAAGGTGCAGACACTTTGGTATTAGGCAGGTTGATACCCTTTCTAGACTTTAAAATACCCCCATGAACTACCGTACAGTTTACATTTTTGCCGTCGGTATCCTCCACGATCAGTTCCAAATTCCCATCGTCAATCAAAATACGATCGCCAGAAACCACATCATTAGGCAGGTTTTGATAAACCGTAGATACCAAAGAAGCATTTCCCACTACGGGATCATTGGTAATCGTAATTTTATTTCCAGGAACAATTTCAACTCCGTTATTCTCTACCTCTCCTACACGGATTTTTGGACCCTGGAGATCCTGAAGTATGCCTAGGTGTAAATTGTCTTCTTTGTTGATTCTTCGGATAATTTCAATTACCTCTTTATGGATGGCATGGCTACCGTGGGAAAAGTTTAGCCGAAATACATTGGCCCCAGCAGCTGCTAAGCTTTTGATCGTTTCATAATTATTGGAAGCAGGTCCAATGGTAGCAAGAATTTTGGTCTTGTTGAATTGATTCATTATTAATAGGTTAATAGGTTTTCTTTTGATTTTAATTTCGAGATATCAAGCTTCATGACATTTTGTACATAAGGAATCTGCCGGAGATTGGAAACAAAAATTTGAGCGTCCAGTAGCTCTGTTTCATCTTGTACCAATAGAAAATAATCCATGGTCCTAAGTTCGGGAATCAAGTAAGATACATTTCTTTCAGAGGTGATTGCCTTGTTTTTCAGAAGCTGAATAAATCCATGAGGTAAAGAAAGGAAATATTGGCTAATTTTCAGATTGGGTGCAGACAAAAACTCCAATTCGATATCATCTTCCCGCGTCAGATCTAAATGGAGCGCACGATTGATGAGCCAGGCCATTTTGTAGTCCTTCACAGGAGATACGATACCCAAAAGCTCAAAATCATAGGTATGCTCAATTTCTAATCTGACTTTCTTCATTTAGGCTTGGCAAGACTTAGCTCAAAGTTAGAAATAAAAAAATGACGAAAAATGAAGTAGCACCTCTTTCAGATTTTTTTTGAGAAAATAAGCTCCTGAAAAAAGAGCTAACAACAAACCAATCAAAAGGCTAGCTAATTCGACAAAGATTGAAAAATCCTCAAATACTGGGAATATTGACCCTGAAATTTGAAGATTTTAATTAAATTTCTGTGTTGAGCGACAAAGTTGGCAAAAAATTTACTTAGACCTTTTCTTTGCCTATTCGCTTTTAAATATATTTCTTTGCGGAGTGTTATTAACTAAACTGATCACAAAATGTCTGAAATTGCACAAAAAGTAAAAGCCATCATCGTAGACAAACTTGGCGTAGAAGAATCTGAAGTGACTATGGAAGCGAGCTTCACCAATGATTTGGGAGCTGACTCTCTTGACACGGTAGAATTGATCATGGAATTCGAAAAAGAATTCAATATCTCTATTCCAGACGACCAAGCTGAGCAAATTGGCACTGTAGGTCAAGCTGTCTCTTACCTTGAGGCTAACGTAAAATAATCATTCTTTCATTCATTTTATGAATTTGAAACGAGTTGTAGTAACGGGTATAGGCGCCATCACTCCCATTGGCAATACTTCCGAAGAATTTTGGAAGGGATTGACAGCGGGAGTAAGTGGCGCTGCACCTATTACCAAATTCGACGCGTCACTTTTCAAAACCCAATTTGCCTGCGAAATCAAAAATCTCGATGTAGATAATTTTATCGACAGAAAAGAGGCAAGAAAAATGGATCCTTTCACGCAGTATGCCATGATCTCAGTTGATGAGGCGATGGCTGACTCAGGATTGGATTTGGACAAAATTGACAAAGCACGTTCAGGGGTTATTTGGGGATCTGGAATCGGTGGATTGCGTACATTCCAAGACGAGGTGACTAGCTTCGCCTTAGGAGATGGAACGCCTAGATTCAATCCTTTCTTTATTCCTAAAATGATCGCTGATATCAGTGCAGGTTTTATTTCCATCAAATATGGATTTAGAGGTCCTAACTTCGTCACTGTTTCGGCTTGTGCTTCTGCCACTAATGCACTAATCGATGCATTCAATTACATCCGAATGGGCAAAGCTGATATTTTCATATCAGGTGGCTCTGAAGCAGCTGTAACTGAAGCAGGAATCGGAGGATTCAATGCGATGAAAGCATTGTCGCAAAGAAACGATTCACCTGAAACGGCTTCTAGACCATTTGATAAGGATAGAGATGGTTTTGTGTTGGGTGAAGGTGCCGGAGCGCTTATTCTTGAAGAGTATGAGCATGCCGTAGCCAGAGGTGCCAAAATCTATGCAGAGCTAGTCGGTGGTGGAATGTCTGCGGATGCTAATCACATTACTGCTCCACATCCCGAGGGATTAGGAGCTAGCGAAGTGATGGAATCTGCACTGAAGGATGCCAATCTTAGTACAACGGATATCGATTATATCAATGTGCATGGAACCTCCACTCCACTTGGTGATGTGAGTGAAACCAAAGCAATCCAAAAGGTATTCGGAGAACACGCCTACAAGCTCAATATTTCCAGTACCAAGTCCATGACAGGCCACTTATTGGGTGCTGCAGGAGCCATCGAGGCAATCGCATCTATCATGGCGATCAAACACGGGATCATTCCTCCGACGATCAATCATTTCACGGATGATGAAAACCTTGATCCCAAACTTAATCTGACATTCAATCAGGCTCAAAAGCGTGATGTCAATGTCGCCTTGAGTAATACCTTCGGTTTTGGCGGACATAATTGTTCCGTCATCTTTAAGAAAATAAACTGATTACCAGTTGAATTTGCTGAAGCGTCTGGGAATTCAAAACTTATTTCTGAGTAAAAAAGACAAAAGGCTTGCCTCCTCCATCAAAATGATGATTGGAGGCAAGCCTTTTAATATTTCCCTCTATCAGCTGGCCTTGACGCCGGCGGCTTTGGGGGAAGAAAGCCCACAAGGCTATCGAGTAAGCAATGAGCGCTTAGAGTTTTTGGGTGATGCCGTTCTCGGTTCAGTCATTGCCGAATACCTTTTCCAAAAATACCCCTTACGGGATGAGGGCTTCCTCACCGAAACTCGCTCCAAACTTGTCAATCGGGAAAGCCTAAATCAGACCGGAATCAAAATCGGAATCAAAAATATGCTCTGGGAGTATATTGAGGACAGGCCCTTTACTGCGAATAAATCTCTTTATGGGGATACTTTGGAAGCGATGATCGGGGCCATTTATCTTGATCGGGGTCATGCTTTCACCAAGAATTTTATCCTGCAGCGCATCCTCCTTCACTTTGATATCCAAGGGATGATTGCAACCACCTCTAATTACAAATCAAAAATCATCGAATGGACTCAAAAGGAAAATAAGGAGGTAGATTTTAAGATAATTGAAATCAATGGCAACCAGCGGTACAAAGAGTTTGTTGTAGCTTTGAGAATAGAAAATAGAGACGTAGCCGTTGGAAAAGGCCCCACTAAAAAGAAAGCAGAACAGGAGGCCTCTAAAATTGCCTGCGAACAATTAAAAATCCCCCATTAGGATTTCCCTTCAATCAGTATGAAATTAGCACTTGCCACAGTCAATCAGACACCCCTAGACTGGACGGGAAATCTCCAGCGAATCATTGCTGCGACCGACCAAGCAAAGCAAGAAGGTGCAAGACTTATTTTTTTTCCTGAGCTCTGTATTACTGGCTATGGCTCAGAAGATCTATTTCTCAGCTATTGGTACCCAGCAAAAGCTTTAGACCAACTCCATTTACTTCTTTCTCATAGCCAGGGTGTAACGATTGCCGTGGGTCTCCCCTACCGAATCCAAGACAAGGTCTACAATACCATGGCATTGCTAGAGAATGGTAAGCTGAAAGGCTTTGTAGCCAAGCAGTTTATGGCGATCGACGGCGTTCACTATGAATTCCGCTGGTTTACTCCCTGGAAAGCCAATGAACAGATCGAAGTTGATTTCTTTGGAGAGAAAATCCCCTTTGGCGATATTACCTTCGAAAAGGAAGGAATTCATTACGGATTTGAGATCTGTGAAGATGCTTGGAGAGGAAAAGAAAGGCCGGGCTATAGATTTTGTGATCGAAAAGTAGAGTTGATCATCAGTCCCAGTGCAAGCCATTTTGCCATGGGCAAAACCCTTGAGCGTAAGCAATTAATCGAAGAAAGCTCAAAGATTTTTGACTGCTTTTATGCCTATGTAAACCTTCTTGGAAATGAATCCGGAAGGATGATTTTTGATGGAGAGGCGCTTTTCGCCAAGTCAGGAAGGATTCTCTATCGAAATCAACTTCTCTCCTTTCAAGACTATCAGGTCATGACCTTCGACTACAAGGATGAGGAGCAAGAAATTGCAGAAATCCATCCCAAGGAGTGGGAATTCGCTCAAGCTTCTGCCTTGGGTCTTTTTGATTACCTGAGAAAAAGTAAAAGCAAAGGCTTTGTACTTTCGCTTTCCGGTGGGGCAGACTCCTCGACCATTGCTGTATTGGTTGCAGAGATGGTCCGCAGAGGTCTCCAAGAGCTAGGATTACAAGCATTTTGTCAAAAGATCGGTTTGAATCACTGGGAAAACTATTCAACTGATCCCGAAAAACTTCTAGTTAATGAACTTTTGACCACCGCCTACCAAGGTACCTCCAACTCATCCAAAGACACGCTTGAAAGCGCTCAATCCTTGGCTGAAAGTCTTGGGGCTAAGTTTTATCATTGGACAATCGATGAGGAGGTTTCTTCCTACACTTCTAAGATCGAAAATGCCTTGGGAAGGAAGCTGACTTGGGAAAAGGATGATATCACCTTGCAAAACATTCAGGCACGGGCACGCTCTCCTATTATTTGGATGCTAGCCAATATCAACAATGCGCTACTTTTAGCTACTTCCAACCGGTCGGAAGGCGATGTAGGTTATACGACAATGGATGGCGATACAAGCGGAAGCATTTCCCCGATTGCGGCAGTTGATAAATATTTTGTACTCCATTGGTTAAGGTGGGCAGAGGAAAACCTCAATCGCCCGGGACTTAAAAAAGTAAACTCACTGCGGCCCACTGCCGAACTCCGACCAAGTGAACGAAAGCAAACGGACGAGAAGGATCTGATGCCCTATTCGCTAATTGTGGAAATCGAAAAACTAGCAATTCGGGATAGACGATCCCCTATGGACATTTATTGGCTCTTAAAAGAAGAACTGGATCTGAATCCAGATGAATTGAAAGGTTATGTAAAAAAATTCTTTCAACTTTGGGCACGGAATCAGTGGAAGCGAGAAAGACTCGCTCCTTCCTTCCATCTGGATCAATTTAATGTAGACCCAAAAACTTGGTATCGATTCCCTATCCTTTCTCAAGGATTTACCGAAGAACTCGCACAATTGGACAAAGCTTAATATCCCATGAATTTGACACAGTTTTTAAATTACATCGTCTGGGATCCAAACCCGGCTGTAATCCCCGGATTTGATCGACTAAGATGGTATAGTCTTCTTTTTGCCCTTGGCTTCATCATTTCCCAACAGTTTATGGTCTACTTCTTCAAAAAAGAAGGGCATAAGGAGGAATTGGTCGATAAACTGACCATCTATATGGTGCTGGCTACTATAATCGGCGCCCGACTGGGGCATGTGTTATTCTACGAGCCCGCCAAATATTTGAGTAATCCGATAGAAATTTTGAAAGTCTGGGAAGGTGGACTTGCTTCTCACGGGGCAGCCATAGCCATTTTGATTGCGCTATGGATGTATGCCCGCAAAACGCCCGGTCAAAGTTATCTCTGGGTAGTAGACCGAATCGTCATCGTAACCGCTTTGACCGGAGCCTTAATCCGATTAGGCAATTTGATGAATTCGGAGATCGGGGGAAAAGATATGGAAAGCGATCATGGAATTGTTTACGCACGCGATTTGGAGGAAATACTGGAATCCTTGCGAGTACCCATTGTTTCGATCGACGCCTACAAACCAGATGATCGAAGTGATGAACTCACCGGAAATGGGATTGTCCCGGTAAATGTGAGAATCGAAATTAGCAAAGGTGATTTTAACAAAGAGACTTTAGAAAACACCCTACAAAGCGACGTGAAGTATGCCCTCACGCAGTTTAATAGCTCCAAAAAGTATTTTGCCGAGCCCCTTGAAACCCCGCTCGATTTGACACTTGAGGAAGATAGAGAAAGCTTTATCGCAATTGTCAAAACATTTGGTAGAGCCAAACACCCAACGCAAATTTATGAATCAGTGACTTATTTTGTCATTTTCTTAGTCTTGATAGGAATTTGGTGGAGATACAAAGAACAGGTGCCGGAAGGACTTCTTCTGGGGCTTTTCCTGGTTTTTGTTTTTGGAATGCGCTTCGTGTGGGAGTTTTTCAAAGAAAACCAAGTGGAATTCGAAGAGGGGCTACAGTACAATATGGGTCAGCTACTGAGTATTCCTTTGGTACTAGGAGGAATATTCCTGATCGTCAAAGCTTTGAAAAACGGACTCAAACCCATCAAAGATCAAGGAACAGGATCGTGACCCTGACCTCCCCAAGGGTGACAGCGGGAAATCCTTTTGATTCCTAACCACCCCCCTTTCAAAGGTCCATGCTTGAGGATGGCTTCTTTCGTATAGTGACTACACGTGGGTGTATACCGACAAGAGGAAGGAAAAAGTGGCGATATCGTATACTGATAAACCAATACCGGAAAAATGGCGATCTTTCTAACAAGGTTTTTCCACATGTGTTGTTTGAATGGTCTGATTGATTTGAAAACCAAAACTATTGATTGAAAATTCCCGGTGAAAAATCCTTTTGCACATATTTTATTTTTTCTACTGCTAGCACTTGGTTGGACTGAAAAACTATATGCACAGGATACTAGCCTAGCCCCGGGAAGGCAAAGCCCACCTGACAGTGTCTATATCAACAATATTTTCATCATAGGGAATGAAAAAACACAGAAGAATATCATTCTTAGAGAGCTTGACTTTACTAGTGGACACTATTACAATTGGGATACTTTTCTAGAAATCATACAGGCTGACCAAAATAAAATCTACAATCTACGGCTTTTTACCTCAGTAGAGATAACGCCGCTTTTCACAGAAGATGATCAGGTAGAAATCCTGATTAGAGTAAAGGAGCGTTGGTATATCATACCTTCCATCATATTTGAACTGGCGGACCGTAACTTCTCCGAGTGGTGGACCAACCAAAACCGGGATCTTTCGAGGGTAAATTTTGGCCTTCGGGTCTCGCATGGCAATGTGGGAGGTAGAAATGAAAAGTTGAGATTTAGTGGGCAACTTGGGTTTACTCGAGCATTGGACTTGCGATATAGCAAACCATACATCGATAAGAATCAAAAACACGGACTTGCTACACAGATCACATTCTTTGAGCAAAAGACTTTGGCCATTCGATCGGCAGATAATCGACAGGTCTTTTTCACCAATGAAACTGAGGATATTCTTCGAAAAAGCCTTACGGCCGCTGTTCAATATACCTATCGGAGAACATTCTACAATTTCCACTTTTTGACATTGGGCTATTCATCCAATACAGTGGACGAAGATGTTTTGACTGAAAATCCCAACTACTTTCTACATGGTGACAACTCGCTCCGCTACCTCTACATGAGTTATACTTTCCGTCATGACAATCGTGACCTAGCTGCCTACGCTACCAAAGGTGAATTGCTTCAAGCAACAGCAACCAAGTATGGAATTTTCAATACTGATGATATTGATGAGATAGAGGTGAGCATTACAGCGAATAAGTATTTGCCGATTAATGATAAGTTACATTTTGCAACAGGCCTGACCGCCAACTGGTTTTTGAGTCCAAATCAGCCTTATACACTCGTACGGGGTGTGGGATATAATCCGAACTTCATTCGAGGCTATGAATTGAACGTGATTGAAGGTCAGCAGCTGTATGTACACAAAAACTCATTCCGTTGGAAATTCCTCGATTGGGCGATCGATATTTCGAATGTGATGCCACTTGAGCAATTCAGCACGATTCCATTTCGTTTTTACCTCAGTGCTAATTTCGACCACGGCTATGTGAAGGATAGAAACAGACTTCCTGAGAATGCACAATTGACTAATCAATACCTTTATGGCTATGGATTGGGAATTGACATGGTAGGCTTTTATGATGCCGTGTTCAGACTGGAATATTCACTCAACAATTCAGGACAGGGAAATCTTTTCTTAAATTTCAAAGCCCCATTCTAATTGACTTAGCAATAATTAATTACAAGTATTTGTGATTTTTTATTTTTTACCTAAATTCAAAGGAGACTTTTGATTGACTCCGATGAAAAAGGTCCTAACTTTTACTTTGACCTGGGGGATAGTTCTATTTGCTTTTGCACAAAATGACCCCCTGACCCAAACGCATGGGGCCCGAATGATAGCTCTGGGAAATATGCGGGTTCACCTTCCGGACACCTGGTCTTACTTCAATAATATCGGAGCTTTGGACCGGGCAAGCTACACGGGAATTGTAGCTGGCTATGACCACCGATACAATCTCAAGGAACTTTCCACCTTTAGTCTAGCTGGAAGTTTTCGGAATACTTGGGGGACTTTTGGCGCAGGAATTAGCCGCTTTGGTGGGCCGCTGCTCAATCAGCAAAGTCTGGGTGTAGGATATTCAAATACGCTTGGGATCAGCAGCTTTGGAATCAAGCTGGAATGGGCGCAAACGCAAATCGAAGGATTTGGAAGTGCAGGAGGATTGGTAGTCAGCATTGGAGGCGTGACAGAGCTGAGTCCGTCCCTTTTCCTAGGAGCGCATATCAGCAATATCAATCGTGGAAAGATCAGCCCAGAAAGCGAAAGCAGACTGCCTACCTCAGTGCAATTGGGACTTCATTACCTCCCTTCTGAGTCTGTCAGTCTTTTACTGGAGTTTGAAAAGGATATCCTTCAAGACCCCATCGTGAAGGCCGGGATCGAATATCGGCTTAAAGAGTGGGTGATCCTTCGAACTGGTGTGAATTCTCAGCCGGCCAAGATTTTTGCTGGATTTGGAATTCAAAAAGAATCTTACGGTTTTGACTATTCCTATGGCAATCAATCGGCTCTAGGAAACACACATCACCTTAGCCTTTTCTACCAATGGAACGACTGAGGAAAATCGGACTATCGGCGTTAATTCTATTCCTTTCAGGTCAAATTGCATTTGCTCAAATACCTCCAAAACCTGAAATCAGCCCAGAGGATCTAATCGAACGTCTTTTCCCCATTCCTGAGGATGATATTGACTATGAAAGTATTTACGAAGTCCTGCTACAACTCTACCTCAATCCTATCAATCTGAATCGGGCGGACTATGAAAGCTTGCAGGCGAGTTACCTTCTGAATCCAAATCAGATCGAGAGCTTTTTCAAATACCGAGACCAACATGGCGATCTGATTTCTCTTTATGAGCTTCAGGCAATTCCTGAATTTGATCCTGTGATCATAGAGCGTTTACTTCCATTTGTGACTTTAGAGGAAAAGACTCAACGAACAAAGAGTTTTTGGCAGCGAATATCCGAAGAGGAACAAGCCTATGTCATTTTCAGACACAGAAGAGTTTGGGAGCAAAGAAGGGGTTTTAGCCCCGCAGATACGAGCAGTACCGGACGTATTTCCACCCGGTACTTGGGTGACCCCAATGACTTGTACCTAAGATTTCGGATTCAGCATGCGAGGGATTTTAGTCTTGGATTCACATTAGACAAGGATGCTGGCGAGCAATTCACTTGGGATCCAATAACCCGTCGCTACGGCTTCAATTTTTTCTCCTTCCATTTTCATCGCTATAAGATTGGCAAGTGGAAAACCCTGGCATTGGGAGATTTTCAAGCCTCATTCGGTCAGGGTTTGGTTTATGGGGCAGGATACACTTTAGGCAAAGGTGCAGAAACAGTCCCTACTGTCAGGCGTAGTAGCGTAGGAATCCTCCCTTACACAGCCGCATTGGAGTTTGGATTCTTTCGAGGTGCTGCTGCTACCTATCAACATCGGAAATGGGAATTTACTGCCTTGGCATCCTTCGCTCCTCGTGATGGTCGTGCTAGAGAAGCTCTTGACAGCCTTGAAGATACCAGCGGCTTGATTAGCTCATTCAATCAAAGCGGCCTTCATCGTACTCCCTCCGAACTAGCCACCAAAAATCAATTCCGTGAAATCAGTCTAGGAGGTGCTATTCAGTACAAACCAGTTTCTAGAGCACAGCTCGGTGCTACTTTTCTCCACACTGCTTTTGATAGAACTTGGATACCACAACAGCGGCGCTACAATCAGTTTGAATTCAGGGGAAGGAGTAATCAATTGGGAAGTTTTTATTTCAATTACAATTGGAAAAACTTTCTCTTTTTTGGAGAAAGTGCCTTTTCAGCTTCCGGAGGAAATGGTACCGTGATCGGAATGATTTCCAGTCTTAGCCCGAAAGTCGATTTTTCACTTCTTTGGAGAAATTACGGGAAAACCTTCCATAGCTTTTATGGAAATTCTTTTGCAGAAAGTACCCGCCCTATCAATGAGCGGGGTGTCTACATGGGCTTGGAAGTGCGTCCTGACAAGAAATGGAAGCTAAATGCCTACTATGATTTTTTCAGATTTCCTTGGCTGAGATTCAGGTTATACAATCCTTCAACCGGCTATGAATGGCTGACTAGATTGAGTTACCGTCCATCACGTACCTTGAATGCTTTTATTCAATTCAGAGAGGAGCAAAAAGACCGAAATCTTCCGGATTTGAATGAGCCGGCTACCCCCTACCGCAGTCAAGCCATACGAAGACGAACTGGCCTTTTGAACTTGGACGTTCAACTGACCAAAAATCTATTTACTCGAAGTAGGATTTGGTGGACAGGAGTTGATTTTGGTAGTAATTCAAGCAATGGATTTATGATTATCCAAGATTTAAGATTTGCTAGAGAAAAATGGAAAATCACCGGTCGCTATGCACTTTTTGATACGGATGACTTCGACAGTAGAATTTACGCTTTTGAAAACCATGTGCTTTGGACCTTTTCCATTCCTGCCTTTTCTGGACAGGGACAGCGCTATTATCTTTTGGGTGAGTATGATTTGAGCAGAAAACTTCGGCTATATTTTCGATTTGCCCGAACCTCATTTACTGATCGGGAAAAAATCAGTTCTGGACTGCAGGAAATTCAAGGCAGCCGACAAACTGAGACCACACTTTTGCTTCGATACTATTTAAATCGCTAAATTTCCATCAATGGTAGGTATTGTGCCTTCATTTTTGATAATTTTCCATAAAAGACCATCAACCCTTATGAACAAAATATTACTAACAATTTTCAGCTTGCTGTTCAGTATTTCCTTGACCTATTCGCAAGGGCTGGATCTTAGCAAGTTTGAAAAGAATGAAGGATTTGTAGACTTCTATCTCGATCGGGAGAAAGGTAAAATTTATCTCCAAATCGAGGACCTTGAAGAAGAGTTTCTATATGTCAATTCACTCACGGCAGGCGTAGGGTCCAATGACATCGGACTCGATCGCGGCCAACTCGGAAATACGAGAATTGTAGAATTCCGACGATCGGGCAACAAGATTTTCTTGGTTCACAAAAACTATGATTTTAGAGCCTTTTCAGACAATCCCTATGAGGTCAAATCGATTCAAGATGCTTTTGCAGAATCAATTTTATGGGGATTTGAGATCAGCCAGAAAGATGGAGAGAGCCTAATTGTAGATGCCACCAACTTCTACATGCAGGATGTCCATGGAGTTGGAGATAGGCTGAGTCAAAGACGACAAGGGACCTATAGAGTTGATAATTCGCGATCAGGCCTCTACTTTGACATGATCAAGAATTTTCCTGAGAATACTGAGGTAGAAGCGACCATCACCCTCACAGGGAAAGCTACCGGCGGATTGATTCGATCCGTCACACCTAGTCCAGATGCAGTCAGCGTGAGACAGCGACATTCATTCATCAAACTTCCTGATGACCAATACCAACCGAGAGAATTTGATCCAAGAGGTGGATTCTTCTCCATCAGCTATATGGATTTCACCACCCCGATCTCTGATCCAATTATGAAACGATTCATTAGCAGACATCGCCTGGAAAAGAAAGACCCTAATGCGGCTGTGTCGGAAGTCGTAGAGCCAATAGTTTATTACTTGGATAGAGGTACACCTGAGCCGGTAGCTTCAGCACTGATAGAAGGCGGCAACTGGTGGAATCAGGCTTTTGAAGCGGCAGGGTTTAAGGATGCCTTCCGGGTTGAAATGGCTCCCGAAGGAATGGACTTGATGGATGTCCGCTACAATGTCATACAGTGGGTTCATCGCTCTACCCGAGGCTGGTCCTACGGAAGTAGTGTCAGAGACCCTAGAACAGGAGAGATCATCAAAGGGCAGGTCTCTTTGGGCTCTTTGCGAGTACGGCAAGACTACCTGATTGCACAAGGTCTTTTGCAACCATTTGAAGACGGAAAACCAGCGGATCCTAGAATGCTAGAAATGGCTTTGGCAAGACTTCGCCAGCTTTCGGCTCATGAAATCGGACATACCATTGGACTGGCACATAGCTATGCTACCTCAGCAGAAGGCCGATCCTCTGTCATGGACTATCCTCATCCCTTCATTACACAAGGATCCAATGGAGAACTTGATCTTTCCCAAGCTTACGATGACAAAATTGGCGAATGGGATAAGTGGGCCATCAAATACGGGTATGGAACTCCAGCTCAAGGACAAAGTGAGGAAGCGTTTTTGAAAAAAACATTGGAAGACACCTATGCCGCAGGATATGAATTTATCACAGATTCTGATTCCAGAGATCCAAGTGGAGCCCATCCCCGCTCCCATCTGTGGGACAATGGTGCTTCGGCTGCGGAAGAACTCAACAGGATGCTAGATCTTAGAAAAAACAAACTAGCCTCCTTTGGATTAAATGCAATTTCGGAAGGTACTCCACATGCAATGCTGGAAGAGGTTCTGGTTCCCTTGTTTCTCATGCATCGCTATCAAGTGGAGGCGACAAGCAAATTGATAGGTGGCTTGGACTATACCTATAAGATCAAAGGAGATAATCAACCGGACCACAGTTGGATACCAGCAAGTGATCAAGATGAGGCTTTAGATGCCTTGCTTCGCACAATCAGTCCGCGGGAATTGGAAGTGCCAGAACATATATTGGCCTTGATCCCACCGAGACCTTATGGATATGGCAGAAATAGAGAAACCTTTGTCTCTCGTACCGGTCCGATTTTCGATCCTATTGCTCCGGCGGAGAGTGTGACAGATGCAGTTTTTACATTTCTCCTAGAAAGTGGCCGAGCCAATCGCCTTCACCTACAAGCTATGCAAAATGCTGATCTTCCGAGTCTCGAATCTGTTTTGAATAAAGTTACAGACCAGTTATTCTCCAATACCAATCGGGTAGGTTTGCAACAAGAAATCAAAATGATGACTGAAGCAAAATATGTGGACTATTTAATCGCACTTTCAAAAAATTCTGATGCCTCCAATTCTGTAAGAGCCATAGTGAGAGCAGAACTAGACGAAATCTCCGAAATGGATGGACCTAATGGTGTACTCGCGATGCACAGGGATTACCTTTCTGATAAGATTGAAAGCTTCCTCGAGCTTCCACAGGAAATATCCTCGCCAGAAGCCCTCAAAATTCCAGATGGTGCCCCAATTGGGATGGAAAGTATGAGTTGTGACTTTGAATATTGAATCAAAAAGATCCCGGAGAAATTCGGGATTTTTTATTTCTATAAAAGAAAATCATAATAAAAATTTATATTTCAGATAGTTACATTCATTTTTAACCTATGCCACAAAAGAAAAGATGTTTTGTAGTGATGGGCTTTGGGATCAAGACCGACTACGTCAATGGCAGAAAACTCAATCTGGATAAATCCTATCGCCTCCTTGTCAAACCCGTGGTTGAATCAAGGGGTCTTGATTGCTTCCGAGCTGATGAAATCCCTCATTCGGGCAATATCGATGTGAAAATGTATCAGGAATTACTGGAGGCGGATCTAGTCATCGCGGATCTTTCGACAGCCAATCCAAATGCACTCTACGAATTAGGAGTACGCCATGCCTTGAGGCCATTTACCACGATTGTCATTTCCGAGGATAAGTTTGTCAATCCATTTAACCTTAATCACCTTTCCATTTCTAGCTATCAGCATTTAGGAGATGCTATTGATTTTGAAGAAGTTCATCGCTTTAGAGAAGCACTGGGTAAGCTGATTGATACGGTATTGGGGAAAAAGAAAACCGACAGCCCTGTCTATACTTTCTTAAACTCATTGGTGCCTCCCAAGGTGCAGGAGCAAATAGATGCTGCAATTGGCCGAGCCAAAGCTGCACAAACCCCACAAAAGGCATCAGAGAATTTGGGAGTAGCTACTTCCTTACTTATTCAGGAGGCAGAAGATGCAATCGAGGTGAAAGAGTATGCAAAGGCAAAGCAGCTTTTCGAGACCGTAAGAGCCCTTTCTGGGGAAAAAAACGATAGTTACATCATCCACCGATTGGCATTTTGTACTTACAAGGCAGCTCTTCCCGATACCGTTTCATCCTTGCATCAGTCACTCGATTTATTGAATTCGGTTAATTTGGCCCATACAAATGATGCTGAAACGGTTTCCCTCGCAGGAGCAGTTGAGAAAAAATTATACGAGGTGGGTGAAGGAAATCAGCATTTGGAAAATGCAATTTTATATTACCAGCGAAGCTACTACCTGCTTAATAATCGATATAATGCTGTAAATCTCGCCCTGACCTTACTCTATCGAGCTACCTCGAATATTGCTAGTAATGATCAGGAAAGGATTGCGGATCTGGTTTTTGCACGGAGGACATGGCAACGAGTCTTATTTCTCTGCGAACGGGATTGGCCGATAATCAATCAAAAAGAAGCTGGAGATCTCCAACGGATGCAAAATGGGAATAAGGACGGCCAAGAACTCAAAGAATACTATCAAGCAGAGAAATATTGGATTCAGGTCAACAAAGCAGAGGCTAGTTATGGCTTGGGGGATTTCGAAACCTACCGCATTGCTTTAGCGGAAGCTGAAAAAATCCCACATCATCCCTGGCAAGTTGACAGCTTTCATCAACAAATGGATAAATTAGCAGTCGAATTGAAAAAAGTGGGGCATTTACTTGAACCCAAATGGGAGGCTCCTGATTAATCTATAAAAAAGAATCGATGAATATGAATAATCCTTTATTGGACAAATTTGAAGCACCTTTTGAAACAGCACCATTTAACCAAATCAAGACTGAGCATTTCCTGCCCGCTATCCAAAAGTCAATCGAACTTGCCAAGGATGAAATAAAAGCTATCAAAGCTGCCCCTTTACCAACTTTTGAAAATACTATTGAAGCTTTAGACCGGGCTGGGGAAAAGCTTGGAGTGATTGCTGGAATATTTTTCAATCTGAATTCAGCAGAAACCAATGAGGAAATCCAAAAGCTTGCAAGGGAGATTTCTCCCCTATTGACTGAGCATTCTAATGACATTCTTTTGGACAAAGAGCTCTTCGAGCGAGTTGAGCAAGTTCATTCTCAAAAAGAGCAGCTTGACTTGAGTCCGGAACAAGAGACGCTTTTGTCAAAAACTTATAAATCTTTCGTGAGAAATGGAGCAAATCTCAACGAGGAAGATTCTCAAAAACTTCGCAAAATCGATCAGGAACTGGCTCAGCTTTCCCTGAAATTTGGGGAACATGTGTTGGCTGAGACCAATCGATATGTGCGATTTGTAGAAAATGAATCCGAAATAGCGGGACTTCCGGAGAGCATCAAAGAGGCAGCTGCACAGACTGCTGAGGAAAAGGGCAAAGCAGGTCAATGGGCTTTTACGCTAGATTATCCATCTTACGTCCCGGCATTGACTTATTTGAAAAACCGGGAATTGCGGAAAGAGCTTTTCATCGCCTACAACACCAAATCTTCCAAAGGCGATGAATTGGATAATAAATCGGTGATCAAGGATATCCTCAAACTTCGCTATGAACGAGCCAAACTACTCGGCTATCAATCACATGCCCATTTCGTACTGGAAGAGCGGATGGCAAAAACTCCAAAAGAGGTATTGGAGTTTCTGGAAAACTTGCTAGAAAAAGCAAAGCCGAAAGCAGAAGAAGATGTATCTGAGGTAGCGGCTTTTGCCAAAAAACTGGATGGAATCGAAAGATTGGAGCGATGGGATTTTGCATACTACTCCGAGATGCTCAAAAAGGAAAAATATGAGTTGGATGATGAGTTACTCCGCCCCTATTTTCAGTTAGAGAAGGTCGTGGAAGGCGTATTCCAAACAGCCGGAAAGCTATACGGGATTCAGTTCACACCAAACAGGGACATTCCTGTTTACCATTCAGATGTGACAGCCTATGAAGTCAAAGATCGAGATGGAAAGCATCTAGCTGTGTTTTATGCAGACTTTTTCCCTCGGGCTGGAAAGCGAAATGGCGCTTGGATGACTAGTTACAAGGGCCAATATCAATTAGGAGGAAAAGATCACAGACCCCATGTTTCCATTGTATGCAACTTTACCAAACCAACCAAAACTAAGCCTAGCCTCCTGACATTCAACGAGGTAACAACTTTGTTTCATGAGTTTGGACATGCGCTGCATGGCATGCTGGCAAAAAGTAATTACTCTTCTCTTTCCGGCACGAGCGTCTATTGGGATTTTGTGGAATTACCATCCCAGATTTTTGAAAACTGGTGCTACGAAAAAGAATGCTTAGACCTCTTCGCAGTTCACTTTGAAACTGGAGAAAAAATCCCTCAAGATTTAATCGATAGAATCAAAAAAGCCGCAAACTTCCAGCAAGGCTTTCAGACTGTCCGTCAGATCAGTTTTGGACTTTTGGATATGGCATACCATCATCAGGACCCTTCCGAAATTGAGGATATTGCAAGCTTCGAGCAAGCCGTAATGGGAAAGACAGATTTGCTTCCCGAGGTACCAGACACGCTTATGAGTACGGCCTTTTCACATATTTTCCAAGGAGGCTATTCGGCAGGCTACTACAGTTACAAATGGGCTGAGGTACTGGATGCGGATGCCTTCGAGTTGTTCTTGGAAAAAGGAGTCTTCGATCCTGAAACAGCCGAATCTTTCGCCAAAAACATCCTTTCAGCGGGCGGAACAGAACACCCCTCCAAACTTTACCAGCGATTTCGGGGAAGGGAACCAAAGCCAGACGCTCTATTAAAGCGGGCAGGCTTGATTTAAAAACAAAACCAAAGCATATGAATATGGAGAAAAGAGGAATATGGCTGCCAGCCTACGTAAAGTCACTTTTGGTGATGATTTTCATCATTGTGACGGTGTTCTTTTTGATCGTGGGAAAGAGCATTTTAGTACCGCTATTTATGGGGGGCTTCTTTGCCATTCTCTTCACTCCGATCAGTAATTGGCTCGAGTCAAAAAAATTCCCTAGAACCTTATCCTCTTTTATTTCCCTTTTGCTGATGACACTCGTGGTCGGGGGACTTTTGTATTTTATCATCGGAAACGTAGCTGCCTTCTCCAATGATTTTGAGAATGTGTCGGATAAAATCATCAACTATGCCGATGATATAGATGAGTGGACGAATTCCAACCTAAATATGGATTTTGCCATTCAGGAAAAAACCGACCTGAAATACATCAAAAATATTCTTGATGAGAATAGTTCAAGCATATCCAATTTTGCGCTGAGAACAGTGGGCTCCTTATCGGGAATCATATTGATTCCAGTATTTATGTTTTTTCTGCTTCTCTATCGAGACCATCTTGCGCAGATGATGATTATGATCTATCGAGATCATGATCCTACTCTGGTTAAAATGCGAATTACAAGCCTTCGAAAAGTCATCCAGCACTACATCGTTGGTGTGGGAAAAGTGATGATCATTTTGGCGATGATGAATGTGTCAGCCTATACCGCCCTAGGAATCAAGCATGCCATTTTCTTCGGAGTATTAGGTGCCATTTTGAATATCATTCCTTATGTAGGTCCTTTCTTTGGAGTACTTCTTCCGATTGTTTATTCATTTCTGACCAAAGACAGTCTATTCTACCCGATTGCTGTTTTGGTCATTTATCAGATTATCCAAGTAATCGAGGGAAATTTCCTTACCCCAAAAATCGTCGGAGGGAATGTCAATCTCAATGCATTCATCACCTTCTTGGGCCTTCTGATAGGCGGAACCATCTGGGGAGTAGCTGGAATGATCTTGGTCATACCTACCCTGGCGATTTTACGAGAAATATTTGATCTGAGTGAGGAAACAAAGCCGTTCGCATTTATGTTGGGCGAAGATAAAAGTGGTGTAAAGAAAAAGCCCAAAATAAACGATGAGATACCTGCAGATTAGTTTTTTTCTGATAGGATTCCTAGTTGCAGTTTCCTGTGATACCGATGAGGATAAGAAAGGTCGTTTTCTACTAAAAGGAAATGAAAAGCTAGATGAAAACGACCCTCGATCTGCCATTCAGTTTTATGCCGAAGCACTTTTAATTGACTCAACTTATGGAGACGCTTGGTACAATAAGGCTATGGCCCATATCCAGGTAGGTCAATTTCAGGAAGCAACATTGGATTTATCTGAAGCCATTCGATACCTAGAGAAAAAAGATCAAGCCTATTTTCAGAGAGGCCTGGCCTACTTGGATAATGGTGAATTTTACAAAGCCCGAGAAGATGCCCTTTGGATGCAGGAGAATCAGGCGGAGAATTGGGAAGGATTCTTCTTGGGAGGATTGGTTTTTGAAAAACTCGGCGAGTTTGACAAGGCTATCGATTCCTTTGGGAAAGCCTTAGAGCTAAACCCTGAAAATAGCGACCTGCTTGTGAATCAAGCTACAATTTTTTACTACCAAAAAGACTTTTCAAAAGCTGACTCATTGCTGGATAAAGCCCAAGAAATCAATCCTTTGGAGCCGAACCTTCATAATGTCAAATCCTTGATTGCCTTTGAAAAAGGAAACTACCAAGAAGCTCTTGAGGACGTGGAGAAAGCTATTTCATTGAATACCTCCCAGCCTTATTTTTATAATAATAAAGGTCTTTATCTCTTGTATTTGGGAGATCTGGAGGAAGGAATAGAGTTTATCAACCGAAGTTTAAAAATGAAGGAAGATAACCCATTTGCTATTCGCAATAAGGGTATTTATTACGTCTTGAAAGAGGATATTATTTCGGCGAGGCAACTTCTAGACCCTCTGTACAAAGACTATCCAGAAATGGAATTATTAAAGGAATATTATCTAAAAGCTCAGAATTGATGGCTTTTTGCAGAAACCACCTCTTTGATTGCCTTCAATAGTTCTGCTGCATCAATCGGTTTTGCTACAAATCCATCAAATCCGCTAGATTCAATTCGCTCCATGATTTCAAGCTTTGCTGCGGCAGTAAGGGCTATTATCGGGAAATCTTTTATAGCCTTGATCCGCTCGGTAGCTTCAAAGCCATCCATGACCGGCATCTGAATATCCATCAAAATACAATCGTAATTTTTGGATTGGACTGCGTCCACTGCCAAGCTTCCATTTGGTACTCGATCGTAGGTGTAGCCCCACTTCTTAATGATTTTGCCTAAGACTAGTGCATTGACGTCATTATCCTCTGCCATCAAAAGATGCAGCGTAGAAAAATCACGGTTAAATCCATTAAGGATTACTCCTTTGGGAGTTTGGTCTTGATCAAGTTCAAATTCCATATCAAAATAGAAGAGAGATCCTTTTCCTACTTCAGACTCCAGGGAAATGTTTGATCCCATGAGTTTCAAAAGTCGTCGGGTGATAGATAGCCCAAGGCCTGTGCCTCCATATTTTGAATTGAAACTAGGCTTGACTTGATCAAAATCGTTAAAAATTCTTTCCTGATGCTCTTTTGCAATACCTACTCCTGTATCCTGCACCTCAAAATGAATCTTGATTCGATCTCCTTTTTGTCCCAAGAATTTAGCCCTTACATCTACCTGACCTTCATGGGTAAATTTCAAAGCATTGGTAATCAAGTTATTTAGGATTTGAGAAAGACGGGTTTTATCGCTCTTTACGATCACATTGAGATTAGGATCTATATCGAGATTCAATTGATTCTTACTATCTCTAGCATGGAAAGCAAGTCCTTTCAAGACTTGGCTGATCGTTTCCGAAAGATGGAAAGGAGCATTTTCTATGGATAATTTACCTGCTTCTATTTTTTGGAAATCGAGCAGATCATTGATCATGATGATCAAATTATCCACTGCAAAACTGATTGTCTGAAGCGTGTTCAACTGGGAATCAGTAGGATTCTCTTGTTTCAACGAATAGACAGATCCCGAAATGGCATTCAAAGGAGTGCGAAGCTCGTGACTAATCATGGACAAGAAGTCTGACTTGATTTGACTCGCCTTTTCAGCAGTTTGACGGGCATCATCCAATTTGGATTCAAACTCTTTTTGATTGCTTATGTCAGTCAGGTAGCCGTACCATACCATATCCCCATTTTCCAAAACCTGAGGACGTGCTGCTCCCATGACCCATCTGAATCCGCTTGGCTCCTTCTCATCTCTAACTCGGAATTGACACTGCCAAGGCTCCAGCTTACGCGCAGATGCCACAGTACTCATGACCAGATTTGGAATATCATTCGTGTGAACCTTAGTAAGGGCTGAGGTGATATCGTTGAATTCTTCGATTTCTGACTCGGATATTCCAAGAACAGATGAAATTCCTTTGGATAGGAATGAAAAATTCATTTTCCCATTTTGATCCAATACCAACTGGTAAAGCCCACCGGGAACTTGCTCGGTCAAGTTGATCAGGAAGTTGCTACTCTCCTCCAGCGTTTTCTCAAGGGAACTCTTCTCAGTAACATCTTTGAATGAATATATTCGATAGGAGTCCTTAGCTGTCTGATGCAGCTTACAGGATAATTCTAAAACTACAGATTTACCGTTTGGAAAGCTCGCTTCTCCAAGCCATGGTTTGATTTCATTGCCATCCTGATGAGAGGCAAACCAAGATTGCAATAGACCACTTTCTTCAAAAATCTGACAGAGGTCATCCAAATTCTTTATCTCCAAATCTTCAGTATGAAGCAGGTTTGAAAAAATCTGGTTTTGGAAATAAAACTCTCCGTCTCCTTTTACAACCAAAATAGGCTCGGCTGAGAGTTCGAGGAAGCTTTTGAATAAATCCTTTTCGTCTTCAAGAAGCTTTTGGGATGTTTCGTCAATCAATGCACCAACCCAAAGATCCTTTCCATCAGCTCCTTCCTCTTTATTCATCAAAAGACTAAAAAATCGCTGCCCCCACGCAAATTTCTTTTCTACCTGATCGATGTTGATACTTTCTTCGGAAATAGACTTGATCTTCTCCAAGAGTGACTTTCGATCCTTTTTGGAAGAAATCCCAAATTTTGAGAGGCTTTTTTTATCCCAGTCGATCTTATGTTCAGTAGCATCAAAGTGAAAGGCAACAGCTGGTCCGTGGATAGCCGCCTTTTGCTGAAGCTCCAGTTCTTTTTTAATGGCTTCCTTCTCAGCCAAGCTTTCCGATACATCCCGAGCTATCAAATTGAAGTTATTCTCAGAAAACTGAACAGAGAATTCCAAATATCTGAATCGCCCATCTTCTCCTTTGATCTTGGCATGGAAAAAGGTTTCCATTTGCTGAGCTTTCCCCTTTTTCCAAATCTTCCTAACCCTTGTCAGATCATCCGGATGAATCAGGTGGCAAAGATCTCCCTGCAATAATTCCTCCGCATGGTAACCAAGTACAGGAAGTACAGCAGGATTGAGATAGGTTAAATACTCATGCTTTCCGACAGCCAATAAATCCAACTGACGTTTGAAAAATTGCTGAATCTCAGGACCTGAAGGAAGGCCTTTTGCTTTCAATTCCTTGCCTTTGTAGAAAAGGAAATAGTTTGTCCCTGCATCCTGTGGCAGTTCTAGCCGAAAAGAAAACTCACGACCATCATGAACCAGCTGAAGCTCCTCTTTGAAAATATAATTGCTAATATCTAAGCCCAATCCTATGAGGCTTTTTTCATTCAGACTAGAGCCGATGGATTCTTCAAAGGATTCATTGGAGTAGAAAATACTATAAGGATAGGTATCATCAGCCAGAAACACCATCTCTGAGGACTCAAAGATGAGCTTTTTGAAAGTGCTGTTGATCCCTTTTTCTTTCATTTTTGACAGGATGGACGACTTTAAGGCTAAATTTTCTTGATTTGGGTGATTAAAAGCCTAATCGAGCCGTAAACATACAGCAATTTGCATTTCATAGCAAATTTTTTACTATTCAAATCAAATATTTTTCTAAAAATTTAAAAAATATCCGATTTTTGCCCATAGACGAGTTCGAAAGCCATCCTGAAAATATCCGTCAGTGCGGTAATCCACACTATATTCCAGCTTTTGCTTTTTAGATATCAACTTTCCTATTGTAGTGGCCAAGCGATTTTCTATATCAAATTCTCCACCTTGAAATGAAAAGATCGGTTCGTTTGACAAGACCAAATAGTATTCGCCTGGATCCAAATCTTCCCCCTGAAGTGGAATATCTACAGCTAAGCGGTAGCGAAATCTAAATTCTGTGGCTTCTCCATCCGTAAAGGTTTGATCAGTTCGGAATCGATGAGCAATTCGAAAGGTTCTGTTTCTGTCTAGAAAAGCAAATTGCTGAACCACACGAAAAGCATTTGCTCCATCTTGAAATCGATAAAAAATACCACCAGCAACACTGCTGACAGGACTGAGTGACCAACTGTAAAAAGACATCAAATCTGTCCTATAGTGTCTAAACTGCCAGCGCTCAGATTCCTCATCCAGATTTCTGAAAAATATCTCCTGATTTTCGACTTTGAAGTTTAGCTTTTGTCCATTTTTAAGGCTTTTTGTAGCAGCAAACTCAGGAAAAAATCCAGTAAAAAACACATGTTCTTGGGCCTTTGACAGATTTACAAAACCCAGCATCAATGACATCAATACTAATTTTCGCATCAAAAAATCAAATTATCCATGAACCTAACTTCTACTTCTTGCTGAGTGATAAATGCCCCAGTGTGATCAAAAAGCCCTTCCCAAAACTTACCAATCTCTCCTTTTAGCTTTCCGGCAAATTCAAGTTCATACCTGATGACTATTCCTTCATTTTCATCTTCATCAAAAAAATCTTCCAAATCATCGCTTTCCCCAGAATATTGAATCTGTAATCGATTGATTTTGTGATCTTCAAATTCAGACTGTAAATAGCCTGAAATATTAGTGCGAACCGATTCATCTAGCTCCATAAAGGGAATTTCAATCTCTACGTCTACAATTGCTCCAAGGGTATCAAATTTTACGCTATGGAATCGTTTACCCCACCAAAACTTTCCCTCATAAGCTCTGCCTTCATTTGAAAACTCCTCATACCATTTTACTTTCTTTTTTCCTTCAAAGGCATCGTTCAGCCAGTCAACAGCAGCCGAAGGGACATCCTTTTTTTTGACGCCTTTCTCTTGTTCAATTTTCTTTTGAGCAAATGAAACTCGAGGGAGGGCAAGGATAAAAAGGCCAAAGAGCACTATTCTTAAGATTGAATTCATCATTTTTTCAAAAATAAAAAAACCGTTACCAAAGATTGGCAACGGTTAATGTTAAATAAGGTTTTTAAACTTAGAGTATTCCTGCCTTGATCAAATTTAAAGCAGAACCTGCCTTAAACCATTCAATCTGACCTTCATTGTAGGTATGATTAACAAAGAACTCATCCTTAGTTCCATCGGCATGAGTTAGAACAACCGTAAGCGGTTTGTTTGGTGCGAACTCAGTCAAGCCTAAGATATCAATGGTATCATCTTCCTGAACTCTGTCATAATCAGCTGGATCATCAAAAGTCAAGGCAAGCATTCCTTGCTTCTTAAGATTAGTTTCATGGATTCTGGCAAATGATTTGACCAAAATGGCTCTAACTCCCAAGAATCTAGGCTCCATAGCCGCATGCTCTCTAGAAGAACCCTCTCCATAGTTTTCATCACCAACTACTACAGTTCCGATACCCTCTTCCTTGTAGTGCCGTTGTGTAGCAGGTACTTCTCCATATTCACCTGTGATTTGATTCTTAACTTTGTTGGTCTCGTCGTTGTAAGCATTTACAGCTCCGATCAACATATTATTGGAAATATTATCCAAGTGACCTCGGAAACGCAGCCATGGACCAGCCATGGAAATATGATCTGTAGTACACTTACCTTTTGCCTTAATAAGCAACTTGAGGCCTTTCAGGTCAGTACCTTCCCATGCAGGGAATGACTCCAATAGTTGAAGTCTGTCTGATTTTGGATCGACAATTACATCAACTTGAGAACCATCCTCAGCAGGAGCCTGGTATCCAGCATCTTCTACTGCAAATCCTTTGGTAGGCATTTCCAAACCTCTTGGCTCATCTAGTCTTACTTCTTTCCCCTCTTCATTGATCAATGAATCAGTCATTGGGTTGAAAGTCAAATCCCCGGCAATGGCCAAAGCCGTCACCACTTCTGGAGATGCCACGAAAGCATGAGTATTCGGATTACCGTCTGCACGCTTCGCAAAGTTTCTATTGAAGGAAGTAATAATGGAGTTCTTCTCTTGCTTTTCAGCTCCATGACGTGCCCACTGACCGATACAAGGTCCACAGGCATTTGCAAGGACTACTCCTCCCATTTTACCGAAGGTGCCCAAAAATCCATCTCGCTCTACCGTATATCTCACCTGCTCTGAACCAGGCGTAATGGTAAATTCGGATTTAGCGACCAATTTCTTATCCACAGCTTGCTGTGCCAAAGATGCTGCTCTGGAAATATCTTCATAGGAAGAGTTGGTACAAGACCCGATCAAACCTACCTCTAGTTTAGCCGGCCAGTTGTTTTCCTTAACGGCAGCAGCAAACTTAGAAAGTGGCCACGCCAAATCTGGTGTGAATGGTCCATTGACATGCGGCTCAAGCTCTGAAAGGTTGATTTCAATCACTTGATCAAAGTATTGCTCAGGGTTTGCATATACTTCATCATCTCCTGTCAAGTGCTCAGCGATACCATTGGCCAATTCAGCGATATCTGATCTGCCTGTACCGGAAAGGTAAGCAGCAGATTTTTCATCATAGCCGAAAATGGAAGTGGTGGCACCGATTTCAGCACCCATGTTACAGATGGTTCCTTTACCCGTTGCAGAAAGAGAGCGGGCTCCTTCACCAAAATATTCTACAATCGCTCCAGTTCCTCCTTTTACGGTAAGAATCCCGGCAACTTTAAGGATTACGTCTTTTGCTGAAGTCCAACCTGACATTTTTCCGGTCAGCTTCACACCGATCAATTTTGGAAATTTCAGTTCCCAAGGCAAACCAGCCATCACGTCACAAGCGTCTGCACCACCTACACCGATCGCGACCATACCTAGACCACCAGCATTAGGTGTGTGAGAATCTGTTCCAATCATCATACCTCCTGGGAAGGCATAATTTTCTAAAACCACCTGGTGAATAATACCGGCTCCTGGCTTCCAAAAACCAATTCCATATTTATTGGATACAGAGGCCAAAAAATCATAAACCTCTTTGTTTTTATCGTTTGCTTTCTGGAGATCTTTAACTGCACCTACTTCCGCCTGAATCAGGTGGTCACAGTGAACTGTAGAGGGTACAGCTACCTGGTCTTTACCAGCTTGCATAAATTGCAAAAGGGCCATCTGCGCAGTGGCATCCTGCATAGCTACTCGATCGGGCTGAAAATCCACATACGATTTTCCCCGCTCGTAGGCTGCCGTGGCTGGCCCGTCAGAAAGGTGAGAATACAAGATTTTTTCAGTCAAAGTCAAGGGTTTCCCTACAGCCTTACGAGCTGCAGCAATACGCTCCGGATACCGGGCATATACCTCTTTGATCATTTCAATATCAAAAGCCATTTAATTGGATTTTAGGTGGATAAAAGGTTCTAAATTATTAGAGCAAATATAGGAATTTAGGTCAAAAATCGGAAACCAACCAAATAGGGAAAGAAGCTGTCTATCCTTATTTGAAACCAATCCAAAGAGTGCAGCTCATTGGTTTTTCAGGAGAAAAAGAAGAAAAGACAAAACATCAGGTAAATGAACCCTCCCAGAAATAGCCAAGCTGTATATCGAATCAATTGAGATGCTTTGATTCCCGTAATTGCCAATAGTGGCAATGCCCAAAATGGCTGAAGCAAATTACTGATTTGATCTCCGTAGGCAAAAGCTAGAATACTCTTCGCAGGATCAATCCCCAAGGCCTGAGATGCCTGCATGATGATCGGGCCTTGTACAGCCCACTGCCCACCGCCGGATGGGATCAAAAGGTTGACAAAGGCGGCTGAAAATAAGGTAAATACCCCCAAGAGGTCGGAATTTGCATTATCTACAAAGAGAGAGGCCAGCAAATCAATCATGCCTGATTGAGTCACCATTCCCAAGATTCCAGCATAGAAAGGAAACTGAATAAAAATATCTGTGGCGCTTTTGATTCCTTCCCCCACCGCTTCACTGAACCTATTCAAGTCTCGATAGACGAAAAGTGTAAAACCGAAAAGTAGAAAATTCACCAAGTTAAGGTTTAGAAAACCTAATCCAGAACCTGATTCAGACCATATCAAGGAAATGAAAACCAATAGAAAAAGGAGACCCACTATCATGCCTTTGGACAGGAAACCTCCAACCGGAATAGGACGGAGAGGGTGGCTATATTTTGGTTTTTCTGCGGTTTGATTTTTTGAATTGAGCCGAAGCAATATTAATAGAAATACCACCACCAAACCTCCTGTAATCAGCAAATTTTCTAAAGAGAAAAGGGTTCGGTCTACTGTCACTTGACCGATGGAATCACTTAAAAAATGATCTTCCTCCGCTACTTTTAAGGTAGCTGAACCTGAAAGACCTCCGTGCCAAACTGCCATTCCCAGATACCCGGCCGATGCTAAAAGTGCAGAATTACAGGCTATCGACTTTTCTTCCATCGCCAATGAAACAAACCTCGCCAACAACGCTCCGACTACAAGACCAAAGCCCCAATTTAGCAATCCAGCACCCATGGTAATTAGGGCTGTGAATAAAACAGCCTGAAGTGAAGTATTGGGTATTTTGGATATTTTCTTCAAAAACGAATGAACTGGTTTAGCCAAGGCCAAGGCATAGCCAAAAACCAAAATAATCATCATTTGAAGGGTGAATTCCAAAAGACTAAAAAAACCATCCTTCCAGGAAAATACGGTTTGCTGAATGCTTGAAAGAAAATCATTCCCATTTCTCAGCGACAGGATAAGAGCCCCAGCGAACACAAAAACTGTCAAAATAAGTACGATATCAAAGGGGCTTGGGAAAGCGAAGCCTTGTGTATTTTTTTTCAATACCAAATAGTTTCGGAGTTAGAAATATTTACTGTAATATTAGCTGATAATCGCTCAAAACAAAAAGGAAAGGGTTCCCCAAGACGACCTAAATCCATGGATTTAAGCTTTAATGCATTTTCTGTTTCCTTGATAATCAGCAGCTTGGCTGTAATGGGTATATCGGCTTCAATCGCATTTCGATTGGATACCACTACCCGCTGGATAGCCATGACCATGTTTTTTATCACAGTTTGGGGATTTTTTTATGGGTTGGAACTTGCTTCCAGCACTTTAAAGGACATGTTACTCTGGATCAATTTTGAGTACATCGGAATCTCTTTTGCACCCGCCTTATGGCTGATTTTCACCTTAAAATATACCGGATATCGCAATTGGGCAAAGCCACCGGTGCTGATTGGTTCATTTACTATTCCAGCAATCACCCTTTTGATGGTTATATCAAATGGACTTCATGGCCTTTATTATGAAAAAACATTTCTAGTCCTCGACGGTCCTTTTCCTGTCATGGGAATGGAGAAAGGGCCTTACTACATCATTCATGTAATTTACTCCTACGCTGCATTCTTACTTGGAACGATAATTCTTTGGAGACGCTTCGAAAAAGCTGACCCACTATTTAAGAATCAAACAAAACTTCTGATCGCTGCAGGTGCTTTTCCAATAATCTTCAACCTCTTTTATCAGACAGGCGTAATCAAGCCTTTTGGCTATGTGGATTTAACCCCCTTTGCCTTTTTATTTACTTATTTGGTGTTAGGGATAGCGATTTTGCGATATGGGCTTTTCAGTATCAAGCCCATTGCACAAGGCAAAATCATGGAAGCGCTGACGAAAGGCGTGCTAGTATTTAATAGCTCCAATAAAGTGGTTGATTTTAACCCTACGGCTAGAGCCTTCTGTTCTGAACCTAAGAAAATTAGAATTGGAGCCACTCTTGAGAGTATTTTCTGGAAAGAAAAAGCCATTCTTGAGCTTTTCAATAGTTTTGAGCAAAAGTCTATCGTCCACAAACCAAGCTTTGGCGATACAACAATCCGAGTAGAAATAATCCCTATCAGAGATAATGAAATGGATGACTTGGGCAATATCCTACTGATCGATGATATTACAGAAGAGATCAAAACCAATCAGCAATTACAGAAGCAGAAAGAAGATCTTCAACAATTGAATGATTTGAAAGATAAGTTTTTTAGTATCATATCTCACGATCTAAAAGGTCCCATCTTTGGAGTCAAGGAACTTGTTCATATGACTCAAACTGGCCTCATCAGTCAGAAAGAATTTCTAGAAATGATGCCTGAAGTGTCTAAAAACATGGAACAGGTAGCTATTTTACTGGAAAACCTGCTGGCTTGGGCATCTAGTCAGATTCGTGGTGAACAGGTAGATATTCAGCAGTTTGACATTTTGCCACTAGTCAAGCAGCAAAAGAAACTATTGAATCGCTTAGCAGAGGATAAGAAAGTCAAAATTGAGATAGATATCGAAGAATCAATAAGAGTCTCGGCGGATAGAAATATGATTGATTTGGTGCTCCGAAACTTAATAACCAATGCCATAAAATTTTCTCGGGCAGGAGATCGTATTTTATTAGGTGCTTCTAGAGAAAAATACCAAGCAAAAATCTGTATCAAGGATTCTGGAGTAGGAATCAGCAGAGAGAATATTCAAAAGATTCAACAAGGTGAATCCTTCACTACCCGTGGTCTAAATAATGAGAATGGAACCGGTCTGGGACTAGTTCTTGTCAGAGAATACATATTTAAGAACAATGGAAAACTTGAAATCGAAAGTGAAGAAGGCAATGGAAGTACTTTCTGTGTGTATTTACCGCTAGCAGATTAAGCAATCTACAGGCTGAGTAAAAACTTAAGTGTATCCTCGCCATCAGCATAATCTTCCGGACTTGGACTCTGAGCTTTCCCAAAAGGTATGGCTCCTTTAAAAACTTCCGTATTTCCTACGACGCATTGAATTTTATCCAACTGACTGGAAATAAGTCGCTCCAACTCCTCCTCCCCATCAAACACTTCATAAAACAGCACCGAAATAGGTGATACTAGTTGCGAGTCCTCCTTCAGAAGTAGAAATCCATTGTCCAGATGAGGCTCACTATTGACCAAATAGATGGATTTATTGTATTCATAATTATTATGATACTTGTGATGGTCACCAACAGATGAATACACCTCCCAGAGCCCGAGCACCCTCTCAAGAATGTCAGCATTAGGAACAAATATCTTAGAAACATTTCTACACCCCAGTCCAAAATATAAAAACACATCTTTACCCAAATCCAGAATCTCCTGATCAGTTTCTTGCCCAGTCAAAATGGCTACAGAAGTCCTATTCTGACGGATAAGAGAGGGATATTTCCCAAAATAATAATGAAAGTATCTGGATGAATTATCACTTCCCGTAGCGATGTAAGCATCCTTTGCTTTCAGCATCTCAGATATGTGAATATTGGACTCGAAGGAAGGCTCTAAACTGAGGAGTTGATCAATCAGCCACTTCATCAAAACCGTGTCAGCAGAACTAAGCTTGGCACTGATTGTATGACCTGATAGCAAGACGCAGGCTAAATCATGAAAACCCACTGCCGGAATATTACCTGCCATCAAAACTCCCACATCTTTGGATGCTCCCTCTTTCGGAAGTTTATACTTTTCCAACCAAGCCCGAATGGATTTCTCCTCGAGCATAAAGGCTAGGCCTTCAAAAGCCCGTTTACAGTTTTCCAGCGTAAACCAATTGTTTTGATTTTGCGCCCGGAAAAACAATCCGTTTTCTTCTTCTTTAAGTAAATCTTTGACTTTATGCCCTAGTCGGACAAAGGCCTGGATACGTCTTTCTGGAGAAATCATATGACAAATTTACCAGATTGCGGTAAACTGGATAGAATTATTTTAAATTAGTTAGCATGACAACTTTTTTTTGTGGGTCTGTGTTTCCATTGTTAATTTTGGGAATAAATTTCGATCAATATGGCAATTATGATTACGGACGAGTGCATCAACTGTGGTGCCTGCGAGCCAGAATGTCCAAATACAGCAATTTATGAAGGTGGAGTCGAATGGACCTGGGGAGGAGGAACTTCTCTCAAGGAAGTGACTTTACCGGATGGCACTGTAGTAGATGCTAATGAAAGGCAAGAACCTGTTTCAGATGAGTTCTACTACATCGTCACTGAAAAATGTACCGAGTGCAACGGTTTTCACGAGGAACCTCAATGCGCAGCAGTTTGCCCTGTGGACTGTTGTGTAGACGATCCTGAGCACCGAGAGAGCGAAGACGAGCTCTTGGCCAGGAAAGCATTTTTGCATGCAGAATAAAGGGAGGTTTAGCCTCCTTTTTTTTTCGTTTGTTCCTGATAAACAGCAGTTTATTTCCTTTTATTGACTTTTTCTAAAAAAATTTTGTTTCAATCCTTTGAAAACTAGGAAGGCTTTTGCCTATCTTAGTTGCAAATAAATACCCAGCACCAAAAAATTAATTGAATTGTGGAAGATCGAAGAGGTTATGATCGGGAAGATATTTTCTCGAAAAAGGTAAAGGCAGGTAAGCGTACTTATTTTTTCGACATCAAAAGTACAAGAGGAAATGATTTTTACCTGACTATCACAGAAAGTAAGCGGAAAACAAACGGAGATTCTTTTTCTTATGAAAAGCATAAAATCTTTCTATACAAAGAGGATTTTTTCAAGTTTGCGGAAGCGCTCAATGAGTCTATAGAGCACGTGAAAAATGAACTTCTCCCTGATGTAGATTTTTCTCAGTATGAAAACGAAGAAGAGGAAAACAGCTATCGGGACGAACTTCGTTGGGAGTAAGTTTTGACTGAATTTGTTTCAAATTTTGAAATAGTATATTAGAGGAGGCTTTGGCCTCCTTTTGTGTTGTATGCAGCGTTTTTTCATATATCTGATCTTGTTTATTGCAGGCTTTCTGCTTTTTGGATGGTATTTCTCCAATATCACCCTGTATCTGATTCTGTCACTTATCCTGGCAGCCCTGCTGAGACCACTTACCAACCGGCTCAATGACTTTCATGTCCTGGGTCAGCATATCCCAAGATGGACCGCTATTATGGTTTCTTACATCGCCATTATTTTATTTTTAGTATCAATCGGACTGCTATTTTTTCCGCTGATCAATAATCAAATCGCTATTCTGAGTTCGCTTGATTATGAAGAACTCTACGAACAGGCCAAGATCCCTATTTCGAGGCTGGAAGACTGGCTAATCAATTACCAATTGATAGATTCTCCGCGTGGTGAGTTATTTGATCAGATTCAAAAAACCCTGCTAGAAACCATTGCAGGGATAGATGTAGGAAAATTCATCAGTTCGATTATTAATACGGCAAGTAGTCTATTTATTGGACTTTTAGCAGTTGCCTTTATCACTTTTTTCCTTTTGCTGGAAAATGGACTTTTCAGAAGAAATGTATTGAATCTCATACCGAATCCATACTTTGAACTTTCTGTAGCTACTTTTACTAAAGTCGAAAAGTTACTATCAAATTACCTGACAGGCCTATTTATTCAAGTCATAGTGATTTTTTCGATCGCAAGCCTAGGGCTCACTTTTGTAGGAGTAGAGTACGCACTGACTATAGCCCTTTTTGCTTCAGTTGCTAATTTGATCCCATATGCAGGCCCGATTTTAGGTGCAAGTTTTGGAATTATTGTAGGAATATCTACCGGAGATTACGCAGGAAGCACAGATATCAATTATCTCATTTTCAGGATATTATCTGTTTTTGCCGTGGTTCAAATTACGGACAACATACTTTTACAACCCCTGATTTTCTCAAAATCCGTCAAAGCGCATCCCCTTGAAATATTTGTTGTTATCTTTGCCGGAGCAAAAATAGCCGGGGTTCTGGGGATGATTTTCGCCATCCCTGTATATACGATTTTCAGGGTTTCGATCATGGAATTCTACCAAGGCTATCGCTCCTATCAAATATTCAAAATCAAATCCTAGAATAAATGGCATTACAATGTGGCATTGTAGGACTACCCAATGTAGGTAAGTCCACTTTGTTCAACGCACTCTCGAGTGCCAAAGCCGAAGCGGCAAATTTCCCCTTCTGTACCATCGAACCAAACGTAGGAGTAGTAACTGTTCCTGATAAGCGACTCAATGTACTCGAGGAGCTTGTTAATCCTCAGCGTGTATTGCCTACGGTAATTGAGTTTGTCGATATCGCGGGCTTGGTAAAGGGTGCGAGTAAAGGTGAAGGATTGGGTAATAAATTCCTGGCAAATATCCGTGAAGTTGATGCGATCATTCATGTGATTCGATGCTTCGAAGATGAAAACATTGTCCATGTAGCCGGTAGCGTTGATCCGATTTTTGACAAGGAAGTCATTGATACGGAGCTCCAATTGAAGGATTTGGAATCCATCGCTAAAAAAATTGCCCGGATCGAAAAGGTAGCCAAATCCGGTGATGCCAAAGCGAAGAAAGACCTAGAAATACTTCTAAAATTCAAAGAAGGACTAGAAGGCGGCTTGAATGCCCGGGCAATCGAGGTTGAAAAAGAAGATTTGGAAGCAGTTCGTGATCTTCACCTACTGACCATCAAGCCGGTTCTTTATGTAGCCAATGTAGATGAATCCAGTATTCTCACAGGCAACAAATACGTAGAAACACTACGGGAAAAGGTGAGTGAAGAAAATGCTGAAGTCATTGTACTCTGTGCAGCGATTGAATCACAAATTGCAGAATTCGATGATCCTGAGGAAAAGTCTCTTTTCTTATCTGAATACGGTCTAGAAGAAAGCGGACTGAATAGACTCATCTCTGCCGCTTATTCACTTCTGGATTTAATCACCTATTTCACAGCAGGCCCACAAGAAGTACGCGCCTGGACGATCAAAAAAGGCTGGAAAGCACCACAAGCTGCAGGCGTAATCCACACTGATTTTGAGCGTGGATTTATTAAGGCAGAGGTAATCAAACTAGCCGATTACCAGCAATTTAAGTCTGAGGCTGGATGTCGTGAAAACGGGAAAATAGCCATTGAAGGGAAGGAATACGTCGTAAAAGATGGAGATATAATGCATTTTAGGTTTAATGTTTAACATTTTTTCAAAAAAAATTGTACTTTTGCCTTGCTTATCCACCCAAAATTGCGTTTAGTATTTTATAAATAATTGTCTCATTTATTTTTAAAACATCGTGAGAGTTAGATTAATATTTTCATTAAAAAACAAAGGCTCCTATTTGCCTTTCCACCACCAGTACATCTTGGCCCAATTTCTAAAAGGCCTTATTGTCAAAGGTGGTCGAGAAGAATTCTTCAATTACAATTACTTCAACTTCTCTGGACTGAAAGGTCAGACCAAAGTAAGTAGAAGTGGACTGCACTACTATTCCAGTCTGGTCACCCTAGTCCTTTCCTCCCAAAGCGAGGATTTTATGGACTACCTGCTGGAGCAAGTTTTCGCTACTCCAAAAATTGAATTGGGAAATCTCATCTTATCGCCCGAATACACTGAGCTCGAAAACGAACCAGAGCTAGAGACTTCGAATAAGTTTGTGTGTATTTCTCCTCTTGTATTGATCACCCCTGCATTCAATGAGGAAATTGGCAAGAGATTCATCAGCCCTGACAGTGACGAATTCTCTGATCTTCTATACGAATCAACATTGACTCGAATGGAAAGATCAGGATGGTATACGCCAGAGCAAATGGAGTCCTTCTACAAGTTTCAAGTTGTACCAGACATGAACTATGTAAACAAGCTGAAAGACCAGCAGAAAAAGTTTGCGCGGATTTATTCTGTGTATGATATGGATGTCAAGTATGAAGTGAGAGGCTACACCCTACCATTCACCTTGTATGCTGCTCCAGAAGTTCAGGACTTTGTTTTCAAGTGTGGACTTGGAGCATTTACTCACAAAGGATTTGGTATGCTAGATTTGGCCAATCATCCTTCAGGCACTCGTACCACGACTTACAAATTCAAGCGTGAGGGTTTTGTTCCTTACCGACCTACAGAAAGAGTCAGACAGAATGTGGCTCCATCTGAAGAAGGTGAAGAGGAAAACAATCAAGAAAGCGACGATTAAAATTATTAATCCCCAATCTCAACAGGTTGGGGATTTTTTTTGGCTAAAATGGAAATGTCAGCAAAGAGTGCTGACTGACGGTATAAAAATCTCTCCACACCCGATTCAACTCGGAATTGGGATCAGCTGCATGTAAACCTGCAAAAGGATAAAGTAATGCATTACTTTCCCGGCAGAATTGAGTCATAGTCCGACAGATTTGACTTAAAGACTCCAAACTAGACTCACTTATAAATCCTGAATTGCTGAGTTCAGATTCGGCTTGGTCCACGCTAGAGTAGAATTCCGATCGAATTAAATCCAATTGCTCAGCCGTTTTTTTAGCCTTTTCTTTAAAGAATTCAATTTGCTTTTGATTGAATGGCTTGAGTTCATGTCTATACCAAAAGGACTCATTTATCAAAGACTGAAGGTGCTGTGTGATTCCAATGATGTTGGCTGAGAGTGTAGCCTCCGCAAATTGCAAAAAGGGAAACCGGTAGATTGGGTTTTCAAGCTTAACCCGATCAGACACAATTTCAAAGCATCTAGCTCTTGGAACTTTCAACCCTTTGGCTGAAAAGGCATGGCTCCCTGTAGCAACCATTCCCATATATTTCCAACTGTCCAATATCTCCACCTCCGCTCTTTTCAGGAGAAAGGCTTTTACAATAGGAGCTCCATTTTCTGATACGATTGGTTTTCCCCTTTCATAAATCTCACAATTGGCTGTGAAATGCGTGGCATGAGTAGCTCCGGATGCATAAGTCCATTTCCCAGTAATTTCATATCCATTTGGTACTAATTCGGCTTTTCCTCCTACAAATCCACTACCAGCCAAACAGACTTTGGAATTCTCGAACACCTCATTTCTCAGCTGCTCTTCCATGAACCCGACAAACCAGCCTGCTCCTGCACAAAGAGTCACCGTCCAACCCAAGCTTCCATCCAACTTGGCTAGGTGCTCTTCTATTTTTAAAGCTTCTGTTAGACCCAATTCCAAGCCACCAAGATCTTGGGGAACAAAGAGTTTAAACCACTTCCGAGCATAAATTTCTTCAAGCCATTCCGGCAGAAGTGCCCCAAGATTCTCAGCTTTTTTCGCCTGTTCAGCGGAAAATATATAATCCATTTCTTTCCAAAAATTAGCAATCAGGCTTCATTTTAAACATTTTGCCTATTACCGTGTTTAATAGTTATGAAATCCGTCTTAAACACCGAAGGTAGAATATCAAGAAGAAAATATTTAAGCCTTTTCATCTTTTTTTATTTTGTGAATCTAATCTGTTTAGCCAAAGCTTTCGAAGCTTATCAATTGGAGGCTTGGATTTCCTTTTATGCTTTTGGGACTCTTCTCATAGCATCGATCGTTTTACTCTTAGTTCAAGCTATTCGTAGATTGCATGATATCGGGCTAGATTGGAAATATTCCCTATACCTATTAATTCCACCACCCGTCAACTTTTTCGGGTTCGTATGGCTGGCTTGGGAGAAAGGTGAAAAAGGACCAAATCAATATGGTCCTGATCCAAGGAAAACCGACGTGGTTTAACAAGTCGATTCAAATTAATGCTAGCTAAACCTTAGAGCATTTTAGTTTTTTTGGCCGGCGAGCCATTCCATAATTGTGACTGGCTTTCCGTCCATCATTACTTGAGAGCCATCAAAGTCTGTTTTTGCAGTATTTGCATGAGAATAGATCCAAGACCAATGGCCGTTGTAGCGAAAATCCTCTCCGCCAAAGAAGCCGGTAATATCGGTTACATTGTCATAATAAGAGAAAACTACATTTTTTGCTCCGGCATCTTTTAGTCTTTTATAGAGCGGCACAACAGTTTCTTCTGGCTTGGTCGTCTGATCATCTTTCGAATGAACAAACCAGATGGGAACATTCTTAATTTCTTTGATTTGCTGATCGCTAACAAACTGATTGTGGTAAGCTAGGGCACTGATATATCCTGCAGCAAAGTAATCCGGATGCTCCAAAATCAGCTTTAAAGACATATACCCGCCATTTGAACATCCACCTACGTAAATTCGAGAGGCGTCTATAGAAGGATTATTTTTTACAAAATCATCAATCAATGCAAAAAGTGCTTCATTGTAAATATCATTTGTCTGACCTCGGGTCATCCCTTCTGAAGCCTGCATCCAAAAAGTAGGAGCCTGCGGAACCAACACGGCCGCCCCACCAAAAAGCGCTTGAATCTCAGGAGATGCATAGTTAAAAGCCTTATTTCCCATGAGTGCTATGGTGGGATCAGTTCCCCCTTCCCCACCTCCGTGTAGCCAGATAATCATTGGGATCTTTGCCTCCACTTGCTCTGGTATCCAAGAGGCATAAGAAAGTGTAGTCGATTGATGTGTAAACTGGCCTTCGAGGTCAAATTCATCTACAATTGGTCTTATCCTTTCCGACTCATTATTCCAAATAGTCCCACTCGGCTGATGAATGATTTGAAGCTGATAATCAATCCAAAAATTTCCACCTCTATTTCCAACTCTCATATATTGAATGGGTGACCCTAAAGGCATATTTGGAGCGACTGCTAGTACTAGGGTAAGATGATTACCTTCTTCTAGCCGATTTCCTTTGGCATCAGAAGGATAAGACAGTATAATACTTCGCTTTCCATAACTCTGAGTAGGTGGGATTTGACCATCCGTCGAACTTCGAGTTACAAAAATCTCAAAATCATTAGCCTTATAGTTTTCTGGACTTTCGTCCAATGGCAAAATCACTTTACTGACAGCCGGACCCCAATCAAAGCCATCAATAATAATTGAATAATTCTTAATCTCGGTGTTTTTTTGGGCTTTGGCAAAAAAGGCCGTGCAAGAAAAAAAGACGAATAGGACGAGGAAGAGTGGTTTTTGCATGATTGGGTTATCGGAAAATTTTTTGACTTTTTATCTTATTGTTTCAAACTGAAAAAATAAAATGATAAATCAAATCATTTTTTTTCAGCCAAGATGAATATAACCCAAAACACCTTTATCCTTACTTTAGCCTATCTCATTTCTCTTCAAAGCAGCTACTGCATAGTCCACCGCACGCGCTGTCAAAGCCATGTAGGTGATGGATGGGTTCTGAGTTCCGGTGGAAGTCATACAAGCTCCATCGGTCACAAAAACATTAGGTACCAAGTGCATTTGATTGAATCCATTCAAAAGTGAAGTTTCAGGATCTCGACCCATTCGAACTCCGCCCATTTCATGAATGTCCAAACCTGGGGATTGCTTGCTATCAGATTTACGGATATTGAAGCATCCTGACTTACTGAGCATCTCTTCGCCCTGCTCCAAAAAGTCTTTTAAAAGCAATTCGTCATTTTCATCGTAATCCACGGACACTTTCAGCAGAGGGATACCCCATTCATCTTTTTGATCTTGGCTGAGTGATACAAAATTACTTTCCTTTGGAATAGTCTCGCCCTGCATCATCATAAAGACATGCCATGGTCCTGGCTTGGCACTTGCTTCCTTAAAATCAGCTCCAAAATTCATATCTCCGGCACCTCCCCAGCCACCTCTTCCTGCGGAGTAAAAACTCATATACCCTCGCTGGAAATCCATTTCTTGCTTATACACATTTCGAAAGTTGGGAAGCATGACAGCTGTGGGCCTACGTCCGTAATAATATTTATCTTCAAAGCCTTCGAAACCAGCGCTGAGGGAACCGCGGTAATTATGAAATGCGATATACTTTCCCAGTATTCCCGAATCATTTCCCAAGCCATTTGGAAATCGACTCGAGGTACTGTTAAGTAAAATAAGGTTGGTATTAAGTGCCGAAGCGTTTAAAAAAATGACTTTGGCAAAATACTCAGTTGCTTCCTTAGTGACACGATCAATGACTCTTACCCCTGTGACTTTATCCTTTTTTTCATCCCAAATGAGCGAATGTACCACCGAGTCGGGCCGTAGGGTCAAATTTCCTGTTTTTGCAGCGGCTGGTAAGGTGGAAGAATTAGAGCTGAAATAACCCCCGAAAGGGCATCCTCGATAGCATTGATTTCTGGCCATGCACTGACCCCTACCCTGCTGCAAGTGCACATCCTTAGGTTGAGTCAGGTGCGCACAGCGTCCAATAATAAATTTACGGTCTCCGTAAGCTTTCAAAATTCGCTCTTGAATCTCCTTCTCAACGCAATTCATTTCCCATGCTGGCAAAAACTCTCCATCAGGCAAAGTATCCAAACCTTCATAGCTTCCCGAAATCCCAACAAAGCGCTCTACATAACTATACCATGGAGCAATATCCTCGTAGCGAATGGGCCAATCAACTGCAAAGCCATCTCGGCCGGGCCCTTCAAAATCATATTTACTCCACCGCTGTGTCTGCCTTGCCCAAATCAGGGACTTTCCTCCCACTTGATAGCCTCTTACCCAGTCGAAAGGCTTTTCCTGTACGTAGGGATGATCTTGATCTTTGACAAAAAAATGAGCTGTATCTTCCTTGTATGCATAGCAGCGATTGACGACGGGATTCGCTTTCTTATCTTCCAAAGGGATTTGGTTGCGATGAGGCATTTCCCAAGGAGCCGCCGTCATGGTAGGATAATCTTTTAGATGTTCGACCTGCCTACCTCTTTCAAGAACCAGCGTCTTTAGGCCTTTTTCACAAAGTTCCTTCGCAGACCAGCCTCCGGAGATGCCAGAACCGACAACAATCGCGTCATATTGATGAGAATTCATAATTGAAAAATAAGCGATTCTTTTCTGACTTTTATAAAAATTTTAAAAAACCTCTCCAGGTCTTTATCAGAAATAAGAAACAGCTGGGTTTTCTAGGAATCAAAACCTCCTCGAATCGTATCGGCTATTTCCCCTAGTTCTTCCTGACTTAACTTCAATTTTGGGCGAGTGAAATTAATATCATCCATGGTCTTGAGAGGAACTAGATGGATATGAACATGAGGCACTTCCAAACCAATCACAGCAACACCAATTCGTGTACATTTGATGGTTTTATCCATTGCTTTTGCCACTTTTTGGGCGAAAAGATGAAGCGCTGTAAGGTCTTCAGAAGCCATATCGAAGATATAATCGACCTCCTTTTTTGGGACCACCAATACATGTCCTTTCACCAGGGGCATAATATCCAAAAAAGCGATATTATTTTCGTCTTCAGCGACGATATGTCCAGGGATTTCCCGGTTGATGATTTTTGTGAAAATGCTTGCCATAGCATCAAAAATAAAAAAATCCCGAGGATTTCCCGGGATAGATCGAAAAGATAAATGTTGAATAATTCTTAGTAGGAAATATCCAAGATTTCAAACTGCAATTTTCCAGCAGGGGCGTTGATTTCTGCAATCTCGCCTTTTGATTTTCCTACCAAGCCTTTTCCAAATGGTGAGGCAAGGGAAATCTTTCCTGCTTTCAAATCGGCTTCCTCCTCAGACACCAAGGTGTAAGTCACCGTCATTCCATTTTTCACGTTCTTGATCTTGACGGTACTCAATATCCCCACCTTGGATTGATCCATTTTGGAATTGTCCAGTACACGGGCATTTCCTACTACAGCTTCAAGCTTTGCAATCTTCAATTCCAACAAGCCCTGTGCATCCTTTGCCGCATCATATTCGGCATTCTCTGACAAGTCCCCTTTGTCTCTTGCTTCAGCAATCTGCTTAGCGATATCTGCTCTTCCTTTTGTCTTCAACTCCTGAAGTTCATCCTTCAGTTTCTTCAGACCCTCTTCGGTATAATATTGTACTTTCGACATAGTTAGCGATTGTTAGTACCTGCTAAAAAAGAAAGTAACGGTCGCGCAAGAGAGACCGTTACTTTTTTAAGCTTGGCTTTTATTTCTTTACAAAAGTAAGAAATCCCCCTATAGATACAAATTTTAGGTTTTAAGGTTCAAATTATTTTCATCGATCATCCAAATGCTTTTTTGATTTGCTTGACCAGTACCTCATTGATCTTTTCATAAGACTCAAAAGTCCATCCAGCCACATGAGGTGTAAAAATTACATTTTCGCGATTAGCAAGCTTTTCAAATTCAGCTTTCTGTTCTGAACTAAAACGGTTGAACTTTTCATTCTCGAGCACATCCAGCACCGCTCCTCTCAATATCCCTTCATCCAGCGCTTTGTTCAATGTTTCAAAACTTATCACCTCTCCCCTAGCCGTATTGATCAACCAAAAAGGTTTGGCAAAGCTTTTTAATTCATCAAAAGTGAAAAAATTCCGGGTTACCTCTGTCAAAGGAACATGCAAGCTCAAAATATCAGCTTCTGCTTTCAGTTTTTCCCAGATTACTTCCTGGACCAAATTATCTTCAAAATCCTTTTTATACTTATCGTAGGCTAAGACATCCACTCCAAATCCTTTCAGCCTTTTGGCAAATGCTCTTCCCATATTTCCATAACCCATGATCCCTACGGTTTTTCCTTTAAGTTCATAGCCACGGTTGCCTTCCCGGTCCCAGATTCCTTTCCGCACCTCCTGATCACTTTTGATAAGATGATTCATTAGCGCCAATAGTCCACCTATGGCATGTTCTGCTACAGCGTCCCGATTGCCTTTGGCAGCGTGAAAAAGCCGAATATCCCTTTCTTCCAAATATTCAAGATCAATTTGGTCCAGGCCTGCCCCTGCACGGGCGATAAACTTAAGGTTCTTAGCTTTTTCCAGAAGAGCTCTATCCATTGGAGTTTTGGACCGAATGACCAAACCCTCGTACAAAGGGAGGTCTTCCATAATCTCTGAACGGGTAATATTGGGACTATAATCTGCCTGATGCCCTTCCTTCTCCAGCAAAGGGATGATGCTGGAGTGCATTTTATCGATAATAAGTATTTTCATTCTAAAGATTCAAGAGTAACATCGCGATCCCAAAATAAACGGTTAGACCTAGCAAATCATTTGTGGTAGTGATGAATGGTCCCGATGCAATTGCGGGGTTGATACCAAAATGATTTAAAATCAGAGGTGTCACTGTTCCCATAAAGGAAGCCAGAAGGACGACGCAGAAAAGAGCCACTCCCACGGTAATTCCGAAAATCGGTTCGAATCCATAAATGAAAACCACTACCAAAAACACGAAAAAAGCTAGTAAAACTCCATTTAGAACTGCAACCAGAAATCCTTTGATAAAACGTTGTAAGGGTGTATCATCAAAAACTGACTTAGATGCCAAGGACTGTACGATAAGAGAGGATGCCTGTATGCCTACATTTCCCCCTGTAGCTGCTACGAGGGGAATAAAGGATGCTAATGCGATGTATTTATTCAATCCATCTTCAAAAAAACCGATAATTCTAGCACCTAATAATCCTCCGATCACACCGATTAGTAGCCAAGGAAGTCGGGCTTTGGTAATCATAAAAATGGAATCAGACTCTTCAATATCGCCTGAAATACCTGCCATGGCCTGAATATCCTCCTCTGCCTCCTCTTGTACTACGTCCAAGATATCATCAACGGTAATTCGTCCGACCAACTTATTTTTGGCATTGACGACAGGAACAGACTCGAGGTCATACTTTCGCATGATACCAGCAACCTCCTCCTGATCCATGTAGGTAGGAACAGAGATGACTTCTGGTTCATAAATATCTTCGATTCGAGTATTTTCTCCGGCAAGAATTATTTTCTTGAGCGAAACACGACCAAGCAACTGCTGTCGGTTATTGACTACATAAATCGAAAAAATCTTCTCTACATTTTCGGCCTGCCTTCTGATTTCATTGATAGTTTGAATGACATTCCAGTTTTTATTGGCTCGGATAAATTCCTTTGCCATGATACCACCAGCAGTATCTTCTTCATATCGCAGAAGGTCAAGTACCTGATCAGACTTTAGCCTGTCCTGAAAATAGGCAATGACCTCTTCACGTTCCCGCTCACCCAGTAAATTAAGTAAATCCGCCGCATCATCAGAATCCATCAATTCGATGAATGATGCGATCTCCGGATTCTCCAATTCACGAAATACTCTTATGAGTGTATTATCATCCAATTCAATCAGAATATCTGCTGCTATTTGCTTATCCAGTGCCCGAAGGACATAGATTGACTCATCTAAGGATAATTCATCCAAAATAGCGGCAATATCTGCCTCATTCACCCCATCCAGTGATTCCTGAATAAAATCCAGATCTCGGTTTTCGATACCGTGCTGTAGGCTTTCTAGGTACTCTTTGGAGAGTTCAAATTGCTTAATGATGTCCACGGGATTCTTGGATTTTCTGGGTTAAAAACACAAAATCAGCCACATCCAATTGCTCGGCTCGCAATTCCAACATAGGATGGCCTTGAAGTGATTCTGGAAGCTGAAAAGATTTCAGGGAATTTCTCAAGGTTTTTCGGCGATTACCAAAGCCTCCTTTTACCACTTTGATAAATAAACTTTCATCACAGTCCAGACTTTTGGTCTCATTTCGTATCAGGCGAATGACACCTGAATTCACTTTGGGAGGAGGATTAAAGACTCCTGGGGGTACCGAAAACAAATATTCAATCGAGTAAAAGGCCTGCAGTAGAACCGATAAAATCCCATAATCCTTATTTCCCTTTGGAGATGCGATTCGCTGTGCTACCTCTTTTTGAAGCATACATACCACCTCGGTTACTTGATGGCGCAACTCAAGGACTCGGAAAAAGATTTGGCTTGAAATATTGTAAGGAAAATTACCCGCAATGGCAAAAGGCTCTTGGAAAACTTTTGAAATATCCATTTTCAGGAAGTCCCCCTCCAGTATATGATCGACCAAATGTGGATACTTTGCCTCGAGATACCGGATTGACTCTTGGTCAATTTCTGCCAAATAGAGCTCCTGTGGGTTTTCTAGCAAGAAATCTGTGAGTACGCCCATACCAGGGCCAATCTCGAGGACTTTTTGGGCACCACCATGTCCTGTGACAGCTTGAGCTATTCGCTTGGCAATGCTCAAATCCGTCAGGAAGTGTTGTCCCAGATGTTTTTTGGGTCTGACTTTCTCCATCGAATAGCTCCGGTAATTTTTTATAAATTGCAGCCTAAAATTAAGACAATATTCCTAAAGGCCTAAGTTCGACAGTGAATGTAATTGGCCTTTTTTGAGCAAAGCAATATGACAGCAAAGCAACATAAACCAATAATTGGGATCAGTATCGGAGATATAAACGGAATAGGCCCAGAAGTAGTGATGAAAGCTCTTCAGGACACGCGGGTGCATCAAGACTTTGTGCCCCTGATCTATGGGCATGGAAAAGTGTTCAGTATTTATAAAAAAATGCTCGATATGGATGGATTCAACTTTCTACAGGTTAGATCCATCGATGAAATCCAGCATAAACGAATCAATGTGATCAATGTGGTGGAGGAATGCCCGGAAATTATTCCCGGCGTAGAAACGCAAGAGGCAGGAAAATTGGCTTTGGAAGCACTTCGAACCTCAGTTGCGGACCTGAAAGAAGGAAAAATCCATGCGCTAGTGACCGCTCCCCTGAACAAGAACAATATCAATAGCGAAGAGATCAAATTCATTGGCCACACGGAATACCTAAGCGAAGCCGTCAATGCCAAGGACAGTCTGATGTTTTTGGTATCGGACAAACTGCGTGTAGGACTGGTAACAGGACATATGCCAATAGCTCAGGTGAGTCAAGCAGTCACCGTGGAAAGTATCAAGCGGAAGGCCAATCTCATGCTTTCAAGTTTGGAAAAAGACTTTGGCATCAATCGACCAAAAATTGCGATTCTAGGTCTAAATCCTCATGCGGGTGAAGATGGCCTGCTTGGTAAAGAGGAAATTGAGGTCATTAAACCAGCAATCAACCAACTGAAGGATCAGAATAAATTAGTCTTTGGCCCCTACCCTGCTGATGGCTTTTTTGGTATGATGCATCAGACCAAATTTGATGGAGTCCTTGCAATGTATCATGATCAAGGATTGATTCCTTTCAAATCCATGGCGTTTAGCGATGGGGTCAATTTCACAGCAGGGCTTCCGATTATCAGAACTTCCCCAGATCATGGGACAGCTTATAATATTGCTGGTAAAGGACTAGCAGATGAAGGTTCAATCAGGGCCGCATTATTTCTGGCTTTGGATGTAATTAGGGCTCACCAAGTCTTAGAGGAAGAAACAGAGGACGCAGAATAAAAATAGCCCTGCGGTGAAAGGAAAATATAATTCTCTTTCATTTTAATCTTTCCAATTAATTACCTATTTTTGCGGTCTTAAAATCGATAAGAGACGTCGTGAAATTCCTGCAGAACTTTGACATTGAGGTAATTAAATACCCAGAAGGGACACATGAATTAGAATTTGATGTTAATGATCGATTCTTCAGAGAATTCGGTGAGAATGATCTGGTGCAAAATGGCAACTTGACCATAAGGGTCAGCATGCACAAAGGAGCAAATTTGATCGAAATGGATTTCCACATCAAGGGAAGCGTTAGGCTCACCTGCGATAGAAGTTTGGAAGAGTTTGACTCTCCGCTTGAATCCGAGGAAACCATGATATTTAAATATGGCTCAGAAGAAAAAGAAATTGACGAGGATGTTTTCATGATTACCAGAGACACGCCAAAAGTAAATGTGGCTCAGCTTATTTATGAATTCATTCTTTTAGCCTTACCGGCAAAAAAAATTCATCCTGACCATCGAAACGAACTGGACGATGAGGAAGATGATTTGGACGGGCTTTATGTCTACATCGATTCTGAAAAAGAATCAGAGGAATCTGAAGATGAGGATATAAACGTAGATCCCCGCTGGGAAAAGCTAAAAAACCTAAATAAAAAAAAGTAATAGAACTCTTAAATCACGCATAAAATGGCACATCCTAAACGAAAGATTTCCAAAACCAGAAGAGATAAAAGAAGAACTCATTACAAGCTAGAAGCACCTGGTTTGGCAAAATGTCCTACTACTGGTGAAATGCACTTGCCTCATAGAGCTTTTTGGCTTGACGGCAAATTGTACTACAAAGGACAGGTAATCATCGAAAAAGAAGTAATGGCATAAGCCAAAATTTCACAGAATCATAAATCCATTCTATTTATAGTTTGGATTTTTTTTATGCCAAAAATTTCAATACCCTCGCTATCAAACACTTAAGATATTACAAATGGAATATTTTTGGTGGTAAGAGGCATTTATGATATTTTTGACCTTCTTTACAAAAAAGGGGCAAACCCAAAAATGAATAAGGCGAGTGATCGCCTTTTTTAACCCAATTCGAATGGAGAAAATAAAAGCCATGATCACCGGCGTACAAGGCTATGTACCTGAGTACCGGTTGACCAACAAGGAACTTGAGAAAATGGTCGAAACTAACGACGAGTGGATCACCTCAAGAACCGGCATCAAGGAACGAAGAATTTTAAAAGGCGAAAACCAAGGAACCTCAGTGATGGGGATTGAAGCTGCTAAAGGCCTCCTTGAAAAAACAAATACTGACCCCAAAGACATCGAAGTAGTCATCTGTGCGACAGTGACTCCGGACATGCCCTTCCCTGCTACTGCCAACATAATCGCTGATAAAATCGGTGCGAAAAACAGCTTTAGCTTTGATATTTCTGCGGCTTGCTCAGGGTTTTTGTATGCTTTACAACTTGGCTCACAATTTATCGAGTCTGGTACCCATAAGAAAGTACTTGTGGTAGGTGCAGATAAAATGTCCTCCATTGTAGATTACAAAGACAGAACTACCTGTATTCTATTTGGTGATGGAGCTGGAGCAGTTTTATTGGAGCCGGCCGAGGGAGACTTGGGAATCAAAGATGCGATATTGAGGTCTGATGGTTCAGGCGAACCATTTCTCCACATGAAAGCAGGAGGAAGCAGAAGGCCAGCTTCGCACGAGACAGTAGAAGCCCGTGAGCATTATGCTTACCAAGAAGGTTCTACCGTTTTCAAATTTGCCGTAACCAATATGGCGGATGTCAGTGCAGAAGTAATGGAGCGGAATGGTCTTAAAGGAGATGATGTCGCTTGGCTAGTACCCCATCAAGCCAATAAGCGCATCATTGATGCCACTGCAAACCGAATGGGCGTAGGACCTGAGAAAGTAATGATGAATATTGAGCGCTATGGCAATACCACGGCAGCAACTATTCCTCTTTGCCTTTGGGACTACGAGAAGCAATTGAAAAAAGGAGACAATCTCATTCTAGCCGCATTTGGTGGCGGATTCACCTGGGGTGCGATCTATGTCAAATGGGCCTATGACCCGAAGTAATTTCATTAAGAATAAACTCAAATAATTAATATGGCGTCGACAGCAGATTTTAAAAATGGACTCTGTCTAGAAATGAATAATGATATCTGGAGCATTGTAGAATTCCAGCATGTCAAGCCTGGGAAAGGGGCAGCTTTTGTAAGAACTAAGCTAAAAAGTTTAAAAACCGGTAAAACGCTCGATAAAACCTTCAATGCAGGTGAGAAAGTAACTACTGCCCGGGTAGAAAAACGTCCACACCAGTTCATTTATAAAGATGACATGGGGTACAATTTCATGGACAGCAATTCATTCGAGCAACTTTTGATTCAAGAATCATTGATTGAAAGACCTGAGTTGCTTAAAGAAGGTCAACTCGTGGATATTCTTGTACATGATGAAACGGAAACTCCCCTTGCAGTCGAATTACCTCCATTTGTGGAACTGATGATTACTTACACCGAGCCAGGAATCAAAGGTGACACAGCCACTAATACACTCAAGCCTGCTACCTTGGAAACGGGAGCTACAGTAATGGTTCCACTTTTCGTAGATCAAGATACGATGATCAAAGTGGATACTCGAGACGGTTCTTATTCCGAGCGAGTTAAATAAAAATAAGGCTATGAGGTCGTCTCATAGCTTGTGTTATTTTGAAAAACCCAGTCTTAGAAGCTTAAACAAAAAGGTATTTCAAATCGGGTTTCGTTTACCGCCTGGAAAACAACAGTATCTAATCAGCCTGAGGATGGAAAACCTTTAAAAACTCACAAAACATGAAAGCAAAAGAAATTCAAGAACTGATCGATTATATCTCAAATTCCGGTCTCGCTGAAGTTAAAATCAAAACAGACGAGTTTGAACTTTCGATAAAAAAATATGCTGACCAGAGCTTCAGAGCCGTAGAAACTGCGCCTGCAGCTCCTGCTCCTGCCCCAGTTCAATTATCGACCCCTGCCGCCCCTGTGGAGGCGCCAAAGGAATCTCCTGCGGAGTCTTCTTCAAACTTGATCGAAATCAAGTCTCCGATGATTGGAACATTCTACACCACGCCCAATCCCAACGCGGATGCTTTTGTAAATGTAGGTGACAGCGTCAAAGCGGGTCAGACCGTTTGCATTATTGAGGCAATGAAGCTTTTTAACGAAATCGAATCAGAGGTATCCGGCAAAATCGTGAAAGTGCTTGTCAACAATGCTACCCCTGTAGAGTATGATCAGCCACTTTTCCTGGTAGACCCAGCTGGTTAATTTTTTCACCAAAACCCACTTATTGTGTTTAAAAAAATATTAATCGCTAACCGAGGAGAAATCGCCCTACGGATAATCCGTACCTGCAAGGAAATGGGCATCAAAACGGTTGCTGTATATTCAACTGTAGACAAGGACAGTCTTCATGTCAGATTTGCAGATGAGGCTGTGTGCATAGGCCCAGCTCCGAGTAGAGACTCCTACCTCAACATACCCCGTATCATCGCAGCTGCGGAGATTACCAATGCCGATGCCATCCATCCGGGCTATGGATTCCTTTCTGAAAACGCCGAATTTTCTAAAATATGCGAAGAATATGGAATCAAATTTATCGGAGCATCGCCTGACATGATCGATAGAATGGGTGATAAGGCTACTGCTAAAGCTACCATGAAAGCGGCTGGAGTACCTACCATTCCCGGCTCTGAGGGCCTTTTAGACTCTGTGGCAGAAGGATTGAAGCTAGCCAATGAAATGGGCTATCCGGTAATCCTTAAAGCGACTGCAGGTGGCGGTGGCCGTGGAATGCGAATTGTAAAAGAAGATAAAGATTTCCAAAAAGCTTGGGATGACGCCAAAATGGAATCTGGAGCTGCTTTTGGAAATGACGGTCTTTATTTAGAAAAATTTGTTGAAGAGCCTCGTCACATCGAGATTCAAATCGTCGGAGACAGCAATGGTAAGGCTTGTCATCTTTCAGAAAGGGATTGCTCCATTCAGCGAAGACATCAAAAACTAGTAGAAGAAACTCCTTCACCCTTTATCACGGATGAGCTCAGGCATGAAATGGGCGAAGCTGCAATCAAAGGTGCAGAAGCAATCGGATATGAAGGAGCCGGGACGATCGAGTTCTTGGTGGATAAAAACCGCAACTTCTATTTCATGGAGATGAATACCCGAATTCAGGTAGAGCATCCTATCACAGAAGAAGTAACAGATTTCGATTTGATCAAAGAACAAATCAAGGTAGCCGCAGGGGAAAAAATCAGCGGTAGAAATTACTATCCCAAGCTTTTTGCGATGGAATGCCGAATCAATGCAGAAGATCCTGCAAATGGCTTCCGCCCCAGCCCGGGAAGAATCAATAATCTACACCTTCCTGGAGGAAGAGGTGTTCGCGTCGATTCGCACGTCTATGCAGGCTATGTGATTCCGCCCAATTATGACTCCATGATCGCAAAACTTATTGTCAGTGGTCAATCTCGGGAAGAAGTGATTGTGAGAATGAAAAGGGCTCTAGAAGAATTTGTGATCGATGGTATCAAAACCACCATCCCTTTCCACATTGCTTTATTGGAAAATGAGCAATTCAAGGCCGGAAACTTTACAACCAAATTCCTAGAGTCTTTTGATTTTTCAGTTGTGAAAGGATAACGATTTCCCATCCAAAATGAAAGCCATGCAGACGCATGGCTTTTTTTATGGTCAATTCTACTTTGGATAATTCGCAAATACCGAAAAAGTCATCTTTCTAAAGTACAAATTTGAATCAACATCACAATTCTTCCTATAAGGCCGGATTTCTCCTTTCAGTTGAACTCAAATTTTCAAATAATTGGACTTTTCAAATAAAGGCAATAAAAAAGCAGGAGAAAATCTCCTGCCCTTTATTTGAAAACTAAACCAACTATTATTTAACTACCACAATGATTTCAAAAATAATACAATTCTTTTCAAATCAAAACACAAAATAAAAATTTGTTAAAATATTTATTCCTTCGGAAATGTACTTCTGCTAAATGAAATACCCAAAGCAAGTCCTTGGCTAAATTGTATTTTATCGTCTTGGTCCAAGTCATAAATACTCAAACTTGTCAGAGAGACATTTATTAAATTCGAAACCTTGGCAGTAAGGGCGACATCAAGCCGGTGGTCAATCGCATCAAAAGCCAAGGTTTCATAATTGATAAACATTTGATGGCGCACCAGCAATGTTACGTTTTCAGATAGTTTTTTATTCCATTCAAGCAGGGAGCTAAAGGCGAGCCACTCAGACCTCACCTTATCTCCTATCGGTACACCATAATTTTCAGGAACAGTCAAGTAAAGATCTGTATCTGTCACAAAAGTAAACCTTGGAGAAAATGGAGATAGGCGAAGCATAAATTCGGAATTAGGCTTATATTCCAATCCCCAAGATGAAGTCAAATAGGCAGGGTTAGCAAATTTGGAAATCAGCGTACGGTTACCGTCAGAAAAGTCATATCCCGGAGCAAACTGCGATAAGAAATTCAAGGAAGTAAAAAGATTCCATCGATCGCTGATTTTGTAACCTACTTTGGAATCTAGAAAAATCCGGTCATTGGATTTTCTTGCGTCCTCATCTTGATTTTTGACGATACCATAGATGAAATCCATCGTGTTGTCCCATGTCCATTTATCTTTTTTATAATTTGCCCTTCCATTCAGGTAAAAGCCCAAAGCCACGGAATTGACACCACCACCGGTCCAGTTACTACTGAATGAGCCTTGGTTCAAATTGATACCACCTGCAATCTCTTTTAACCAATAGGTGGTATCTTTGGGTGTTTCTTCCTGGGCAAACAATATGCTCGATGAAAAACAGAAAATGAAAAGGGTAAATAATCGTTTCATAGTATTTATTATTTAAAATTTTAAATCAAGGCTCAAAAATATGGAAAATGAAAAGGAAAATGACTTGATAGTCAGAGATTTTTTGGCAAGACAGCGAACAACCTTAGCAAATGATCGGACGCTATTATCCTACATTCGAACGGCCCTATACTTCCTTGTCTCCGGCACGGCCCTTTTCCAAGTAAAGGAATTGGACCATGTAAGAAATTTAGGCTATCTAGCTTTTGCCTTAAGCATCATATTTCTTCTCGTGGGGATAGTGAATTATTTCAAGGTAAAAAAGAGACTACAAAAGGGTCACTATCAAAAAATGTAAAGAAAAAAACCGCGAGGAAACGCGGTTTCCATTTTTATTGATTGCTGTAAGTAGGAATCAGTTCGACTTGCATCACTTTTTCAGGATCCAAGTTGAAAAACTCCTTGTGAACATTAAAGACCTCTTCGTCTCCCTGAGGTCTCTTAGCAAGGTAAGATCCATCCTCCTGCATCACATAAGCATTGAAATTATCCCGAAGATTGAAAGCAAGGATATTCATCAGTTGCTTTTCTAAGAGTGGAGATTCTACTTTGAAGAGGCTCTCCAGACGCTTATCAAAGCTTCTTACCATCATATCGGCACTCCCAGCGTAAGTCCTGGTATCTCCATTATTATGAAAATGGTAGATCCTGGAGTGCTCCAAGAAATCCCCAACAATAGAAATAACCTCTATATTTTCGCTCAGACCATCCCTGCCCGGCCTTAGACAGCATATTCCACGCACAATCAATTTGACAGTAACACCGGACTGTGAGGCTCTGTACAGCGCATAAATAGTCTCTGAATCTTCAAGGGAGTTTACCTTGATAAATATTCCTGCCGGCAATCCATTCCGAGCATTCTCTGCCTCCTGCTCTATGAAGTGGATGAGCTGATTTCGCATATCTCTCGGAGCCGTGATCAGGTTTTGATAGGTGGTCGGCATGGAGTGTCCGGTAATGACATTAAAAAACTCAGACACATCATTTGCCAGGACCTCGTTAGTGGTCAATAAACCAATGTCTGTATAAAGTCTGGCTGTATCCTCATTGTAATTTCCCGAGCCCAAATGGACAAACCTGGTAATTTGATCCCCGTCTTTTTTGACTATCAAGAGTAGCTTGGTATGCGTCTTTAGGTGCGTAATTCCATAAATCACAAAACAGCCTGCTTTCTGCAGTCTTTTGGCTTCTCGAATATTATTCTCCTCATCAAACCTTGCCTTCACTTCGAAAAGAACAGAAACGTGTTTTCCATTTTCGGCTGCTCTAAGTAAAGCTTTTGTGATTTGGCTATCCTTGGCTAATCGATAAATGGTCATTTTGATAGCCATGACGCCAGGGTCATCTGCTGCCTTTTCGATTAGATCAAGAATGGAGTCAATATTATTGTACGGATGATGCAGTAGAATATCTTTTTCCTTTAGGGTATCGAATATATCTGCATTTCCTTCGTCTTGGTATGATAAAGGCTTCACAGGAGCAGGCATCTGTGGCAGTCGGTCACGAAACTGCTTGTTCCCAACTATCTGCCAAAGCCCGGTGAAATCAATCATACTTTCACGCTTGACGTGAAAAACAGAGTCGGTGCCTAGTTTCCATCTTTCCAGAAGAGAATTAAGCATCCACTTACTATAGCCTTCTTCGATTTCGATTTTCACGACTCGACCAGTCTTTCGCTCCATCAGCTTTCGCTTCACTTCTTCGAGGAAATTGGCATCCATGTCTTCACTCTCTTCAAGAGTAAAGTCACCGTTTCGGGTGATTCTGAAAAGACTGATTGATTGAATGTCCACATTTCGAAATAGGGAAACGATATTTTCACGAATCACCTCTTCAATCGGTACCAAAAACAAGGTATTTCCTCGCTCCACTTCGAAAAATCTCGGAATATTCGCGGGGATCTGAACGAACGAAAGTTTACGCATGTCCTTCCTTTCTCCGGGCGTAGTGGTCACGACGCCAAAGATCAACAACTTATTCATCAAGATCGGGAAAGTACGATAACCGTCATAAACCATCGGGGTCAACATCGGATAAATTGCCCGGTCGAAATATTGCTTGACCTTCTTTCGCTCCCCGTCTGTAAGCTTGGATGTATTGCATAAAGCGATGCCCTCATTGGGCAAGGCTGGCAAAATTGAATTCAGAAAATGCTCATGCTGGGCATGATGAAAGTTTTGACATTCCTCCATCAAAGTGGCTTTGAAGGGCTCTTCTCTCAATCCAGAGTAATCAACCCGCTCTTTGTCATAATCGAGATAGTTGTAAAGTGACCCAACTCGGATCATAAAAAATTCATCCAAATTCGATGCAGTAATTGCCAGAAACTTGAGCTTTTCGAATATGGATCGATGATCTTTTTTAGACTGATCCAATACTCGGTCATTAAATTTCATCCAGCTTAAATCTCGGCTGATAAGATCACTTTTGTTGATCACTGAATCAAATCGCTCTCGGACTGCTTGTTTCATTTCGTACTGATTTTTGATGATTGGCCCTCCTTTTACAAATTTTCAAATTTATCCGCAAATAAATCTTTGAAATTCGCATGGGAATAAAAATAACATTTCTAAAATGGGATCTTGTTTATTAAATCATTAATAAAAAAGGGCTCTTTTGGAGCCCTTCTGCGATATTTAAGTATCGATCTTCGCATACTTGGCATTTCGTTCGATGAATTCCCGTCGAGGGGCTACTTCATCACCCATCAGCATACTGAACAGGTGATCTGCTTCTGCCGCAGAGTCGATAGTCACTTGCTTGATGGTGCGCATATTGGGATCCATGGTAGTGGTCCAAAGTTGCTCAGGATTCATCTCTCCAAGTCCCTTATATCTTTGAATATTGACACTATCCTCTTTCCCGTCTTTTGCCATATCGGCAATCAGAGTCTTTCTTTCCTCTTCGGTCCAGCAGTAGCGCTCATCCTTACCCCGCTTCAAAAGATACAAAGGAGGCAATGCGATGTACACGTAACCATTCTCGATCAGGTTTCTCATGTATCGGAAGAAAAGTGTCAAAATCAGTGTCCTAATGTGTGAACCGTCAATATCAGCATCTGTCATGATAATGATTTTATGATAACGAAGACCTGAAAGGTCTAACTCCTTATCATCATTTGCCGTTCCGAACTTCACACCCAATGCGGTGAGAATATTCTTGATTTCGTCGTTATCGTAGATTTTGTGCTCATGAGCTTTCTCCACGTTAAGGATTTTACCTTTCAGCGGTAAGATGGCCTGGAAATCACGATCACGACCCTGCTTGGCAGACCCACCGGCGGAGTCTCCCTCCACTAGATAAAGTTCACAGACAGTTGGGTCACTATTGGCACAATCCGCTAGCTTACCGGGTAGACCTCCGCCACCAAGGACATTCTTGCGCTGTACCATCTCCCGGGCCTTTCGAGCGGCATGACGTGCTTGAGCCGCCAAAATCACCTTACCAACGATTGTTTTGGCTTCTTTAGGATGCTCTTCGAGCCAAAATTGGAGGGTTTCCGATACTGAGGAATCAACTGCTCCAACTACATCTGAGTTACCCAGCTTAGTTTTGGTTTGCCCTTCAAATTGAGGTTCTGCCACTTTCACGGAAATGACGGCAGTCAACCCCTCTCTAAAATCATCGCCGGTAATCTCAATTTTAAGCTTGTCAAGCATTCCGGACTTGTCTGCGTAGGATTTCAGCGTTCGTGTGAGCGCTCTTCGAAAACCTGTGACATGTGTTCCACCCTCGTAGGTATTGATCGTGTTGACATAAGAGACTACATTTTCACTGTAGGAGTTATTATAGCTCATGGCCACTTGAACCGGCACGTCTTGATCTAGTGATTCGATGTAGATAGGCTCCGAAATGATTTTCTCCTTTGTCTCATCTAGATACTGCACAAATTCAACCAATCCACCTTCCGAATAAAATTCATCAGACTTAGGATTTCCATCATCCTCAATCTCACGTAGGTCTGTCAAAAATATGCGGATGCCTGCATTCAAAAAGGCCATTTCCCGAAGACGGGTTGCTATGGTCTCATAGCGAAACTCTGTGACAGTGAAAATACTGTCATCAGGTTTGAAATGAATGATAGTTCCTCGCTTATCCGTTTTTCCTATTTCTCGGGCGGGATACTGGGGAACACCAATTTTAAATTCCTGCTCAAAGATGACTCCATTTCGATGTACTGTAGCTTTCAAGTCAGTGGAAAGTGCATTGACGCAGGAAACCCCAACACCATGCAAACCACCAGAAACCTTATAAGTATCTTTATCGAACTTACCTCCTGCGTGAAGGACTGTCAATACAACCTCTAATGCAGAACGTTTTTCTTTTTCGTGCATGTCGGTGGGAATCCCCCGACCATTGTCTTCTACAGTAATCGAGTTATCTTCATGCACTGTTACCTTGATGGTATCACAGTGGCCTGCCAGGGCTTCGTCAATTGAATTATCTACAACTTCCCAAATCAAATGATGAAGGCCTTTGATCCCTACATCTCCGATATACATTGCGGGACGCTTCCTTACTGCTTCAAGACCTTCTAAAACCTGAATGTTGCTCGCACCGTATTCGGACGGTTTCTTCGCATTATCTTCGCTCATATTTTTTGAAAAAAAAGCCTTTAAACAGGCTTAATCGGTGATTTTTTAAGTTTCAAATGATTTGGCAAGATAAGCAAAAATTCTGAGTTGACCACGCAATATGTAGACTCCATTTCAGATTAGGCTTGATTCTGAGTTTAAACAAATAATCAAAATAATATTCTGAATAAACTCATTTTATCATTTTTTTTCACATCCGTTGGTACGCGATAAACTCCATTTAATACCTGTTTTTTAACCACTTATACCATTTTGTTGAATTTTTAGTACCGATGTTTAAACAAATTTAATTCTAATATCTTTTACATCTAAAATCATTTAACCAAACTTAATAATAACCAAATGAACATCACCTTAGCAGCAGAGTTGATCGGTCTAGACAGGATCATCAATTCAGACCCGATCGCCATCACCTTCTTTATTGGTTACATGGCCATGTTTGCCTCCTCGGTCTTTTTCTTCGTCGAGAGAGGTTCTGTAGATGGGAAGTGGAAAACTTCCTTATTGGTTTCCGGCCTAATTACCGGAATCGCAGCCGTACACTATTACTACATGCGGGACTTTTACCTACAAACTGGTTCTAGTCCAACAGCTTTCCGATATGTGGACTGGACATTGACCGTTCCATTGATGTGTGTGGAGTTTTACCTACTTACCAAGCCATTTGGAGCTAAAGGGGGAACACTCTTCAAGTTGATCATTGCCTCTTTAGTGATGCTGGTTACAGGTTACATCGGAGAGACTTCAGGAATTGACAATAACATTATGTGGGGTATTTTTTCCACTCTAGGTTATTTGTATATCGTGTATGAAGTATTTGCTGGAGACGTAGCTAAGCTTGCTAAAGAAAGTGACAGCCCTGCGATGGCAAGAGCAATGTTCTTGTTGAAGATCTTCATCACACTAGGATGGTCTATCTATCCAATCGGATACATGGTACTTCCAGGAAACCTACTTTCAGGTGCATTCGAAGTAAGTTCAATCGACCTATTCTACAACCTTGCCGATGCAATCAACAAAATCGGATTTGGCTTAGTAATCTACTATGTAGCTATTACTGAATCATCTAAAAACAAAACTGCCACTGCTTAATCAGATTCGCCTCTCCCTTCACGGGGAGAGGCTAATTTATGCACTATGGTTCACTACGACTACATATTTGCCGGAGGAGGTTGCGCAGCATACAGCATGCTCTTTTACCTTTCGAAAAGTAAATTGAAGTCAAAACAAATTTTGGTCATCGATCCAATGGGAGATGATTTCCCAAACAAAACCTGGTGCTATTGGGCAAAAAGCCCACTTCAAATTCAGCCTGTATCTGAAACCAAATTTTGGAACAAACTAAACCTCTCCAAAAATGGAAGCAAATTGACACTTCCGTTGGGCGAATTAAATTACTACCACATTGAGGCTGGCAATTTTTTCAAAGAGCTGAAAGGCCATTTCTCTAGTATCCCTTCTATTACTTTCCTAGAAGAAAAAATCACAAACATCTCCCCTACTTCTCAAAATTTTGAGATCGAAACAGATTCAGGAGAAGCATTCACATGTGATTATTTACTAGACTCTAGGTTAGAAGAAGGTGACTTCCAAAATCAAAAAATCCTCAAGCAGCAATTTGTCGGTTGGAAAATTAAAACGGAGCAATCCTTTTTCGATGATTCTGCTGTCACCCTGATGGATATTTTACCACAGGATCAAAAAAACTTCTCGTTCGGATACATTTTACCCTACGATTCCAAGCATGCCTTGGTAGAATATACAGCCTACTCGGAGGAAGCTATTCCTAAAGAAAATCTTAAAGCTTCTCTTAATTCTTATTTAGAACAGCACCTTCAAAACGTGGATTATTCGGTATACTTTGAAGAGACCGGAGCAATCCCCATGAGCACTCAGTATAAAACTGTTCAGACTCATGAAAGATGGATTCCCATCGGGACACGAGCAGGCTGGTCAAGACCTTCCACTGGTTATACTTTTCAATTTATCCAGGAACACTGCCAAAAGCTTGTCAATGAGCTGGAATCAGACTTAGTACTTTCTAAAAAATCAATTCCCAGCAGGCATTTTTTCTACGACAACATCCTGCTAAACATTGCAAAAAAATGGCCTGAGCAGCTGGAAAACGTATTCTTTGACTTATTTACTGTCAATTCCACAGAAAATGTCCTTCGCTTCCTTCAAGCCAAAACCTCATTTTGGGAGGAGATCAATCTCCTACGAAAAGTACGATTTGCCCCTTACCTAAAAAGCCTCTGGTACTATGAAAAGCACTGAGTCTTTGTTCAAAATATTGGGACTGGTGGTTTGTTTGGGCTTTTCATTGATCCCGGAATTACCACAATATATCGAGTTTGGATTTGCAGGCTTGGTTTTATTATTCGTTGGAATCCCACATGGAGCCATTGATCACTTAACCTCACAGCCAACGATTGATTTTAAAGGCCTTGTTGTTTTTCTAGTTCGTTATTTGTCACTAATTGGTGCTTATCTAGTCGTTTGGTACTTTCTACCACAAGTAGCCCTCATGATTTTTTTAGCCTTCTCGGCTTACCATTTTGGTCAAACACATTTTCTGAAAATTGAAAACTCGGATGTTCGAAGTAAAATGTTATTCATCACTCGGGGATCTTTTTTCCTTTCTGTGATCTTATTTGGGGATTTTCAAATGACTACTTTCATTTTGAATCCCATCGTCGATGTGTCCTTTCTGGAAACTTATTCCTTTGGCATAATAGGAGTTTCCCTGATTTTGACATTAGGTATCGAATATTGGACTTTCCGAAAAATTAAACTCGAAAGCATGATAGACCTTGTCATTTTGGCACCGCTTCTATACATGGCTCCACTATTTATCAGTTTTGTGGTCTACTTTGGGTTTTGGCATGCCTTACCAAGCATGAGACTAGAGTACGAATTCTTAAACCGCTTTCCCCAATACAATAGTCTACTCAAATTCGCCAAACAATTAATTCCCTTCACTCTTTTAAGCCTAGTTGGAATTTCCGGTTTATTACTTTTTGGAATGCGATTCTTGGATCAAAGTGAGCTTTTGCTCCTGTTTTTTATTTTGATCTCCTTAATCTCTTTTCCCCATGTATTTTACATGGATCACTTCATCAAAAAATTCAAAACTGCCCGGTACTAAGCATCACGAGATTACAGGCAAATAAAACTTCAATTCCTTCATTTTTTGCCTTTTGGGTGAAATCCATATTCTCTGTTCCTGGATTAAAAATGATACGCTGAGGTTTCAATGAAATCAAATAATCTATCCATTCGTCCTGATTTTGAGGACCAATGTATAATGTGATGGTATGGATCTCGTCTAAAGATGGTTTTTTTCGAAGGTCTAAAATTTCCTTTCCAAATACCTGACCCGATTTGATTCCGATGGGGATAAACTCAATTCCTTTTTCATAAAAAAGCTGGGCTGCCGAATAAGCATATCGAGAGGGATTGGTCGTGGCGCCAACGATTAATGTAATTTTCTTTTCAGACATCTCTTGATCCAAATTCTCGATCCCGCTCGAATGTATCCATGTGTCTATGCTTTTTGGACTCATAGATATCATCCAAAGTAATCAAAATACCAGTCTCCTCGACTTCCCCAAACTCATCATTCAAAGCCGTACCAAATGTCATCATGGTGGGAGAAAGATTCATATACGTATTGATCAAAGGGGGGATATTTTCTCCATAAGACCGGACTCGTGAATTCAACAACTTGTAGCCTTCCTTGTAATCCATCCCATCAAAAGGATCAGGATCTGTACCAATATGAGTATCGTAGGTAAGTGTCTTTTCCTTCTTTGGGTTGACCAGGTTGTTTTTATCCGGAAAATAATGATTCAGAAAAACAAGCAGCAAATCTCTCGCCTCCCTGTGGTAATGGGGATACATCGTCACCTTGCCAAATAGATATTTGACATCAGGATGGAGTAGCACGACCCCCCCAAGCCCATCCCAAAGATTATCCAAACTGAATATCCCTTTGCGATTATCGATGCTGGGTTGGTATTTAGGCTGCACAAACGACCTTCCTAATTCAATGGTGTATGGCAGATAATTTTTCACAAATTCATCTGAAAAGTCAAAAAGGTGGAATGTCGACAGATTGATATTCCCACCTTCGGAAACGGCGTTTTTGCAATGAATCAGCCGATAACCTGCGACGATTTCCTCATCTTCAGGATTCCAGGTGATCAGTTGCTCGTAGCAATTAGGGCAAATATCATTTTCATCCAAGTCTAGACTCTTTCCCGTCCCTCCTCCTGCTGTTCGAAAAGTAAGTTCACGCAAACGCCCAATTTCTCTCACCACATTGGGCGAATTATGATGATTGACTAGATAGACTAGATTATTTCCATTGTTGGTATATCGTAAAAACCGATCAGGGCTTAGCTCTGACTTCAAAATATCCTTATCTACTGCAGGAATAATCGCTTCTTCCTTACTCATTTTTTGCTCCAGTTTCACCTGTTTGTAAATTCATTTTCAAACCGTCGTCTACTAATTTGAAGCAAGCTGTTGATAGTCAGCTTTTTTGCTTCGCGTGGTGATTTTTACCTTCTCCGATTTGGTACACCCTTTTCTTTAAATCTCCTGCCCAATAAATATCTGAATGTTCATCCGACAACTCCGTGAAAGAAACCACATCACCCAAATGGATAGTCACTTTCTGACCTCGCTGTTTATACATTTCATCAGGCAAATAAAACATTTCTAAATTAGCTTTTATCCCCAGTTTTTTTCGCCAACTCGCGAGATTATAAAAGAATTTAGAATTTTTACCTTCAATAAAACAAAGAATAATATTTTTCTTATTCTTTTTCGCCTTGTTGACAAAACTCTTCCTCCAAGTCAAATCCCTCACTCCTTCATCTGACTTTCTGGAGACTAAGCCTGCCGGAAAAATCAAAACCACACCATCTCCTGAATAGGCTTCATCGATTTTCTTCATGGTATCTGCTGAATTCCGCCCATGCTTATTTACAGGAATAAATAAAGGGTCAAAATTATCAAAAGTCATAAGTAGGTCATTGACCAAAAATCTAAAATCCTTTCGATGCCTCCCGATAGCATGCATCAGTGCTATCCCGTCCATCCCACCAAGGGGATGGTTGGCAGCTATGATGATTCCTCCTGATTTGGGAATCTTCTCAGCACCCTTCAACTCCACGTCCAGCTCAAACTCTTTGACCAGTGCATCTACAAAATCCAGCCCTTTGAGATGTCCGATACGGGCCATGACTGCATTCATCCAAGATTCATGCGTGACATTTTTGATATAAGAAAGTAAAAAGCCCGGCATCCACTTGAGGAGTTTTGGATTTTTGGAATGAATAGCCTTCTCGATATCGATGAATTTTTTCGACATGAATTTTAGAATTAGCGGGATTTATGAGTTGGTCAGTTGGAAAAATACAATTTCTCATTTAAATAATAAGCATAGCCAAAACAATATTAGCCTCCACTTCATTCATCTAATTGAGTACCAAATGAGTATTTTTTATCAAATTGAAAACTAATATGATCACAGTACTAACAGGAAGCACTTCAGGCATAGGATTCGAAACGCTAAAAGGTCTACTTGACCATTCTGAAGTGTTTATCCTGCCGGTTCGTAATTTAGAGAAGGCTGAATCCAAACTCGCTAAATTTCCAAATCGTGAAAAATTCAAACTTTATGAATTTGACCTTGCGGACCTCGAATCGGTGAAGGCAGCAAGCCAAAAAATCAACAAGGACTTTCCGAAGATCGATTTGATGATCAATAATGCAGGTGGGATGTTTCCCGGAGGAAAGAAAAATAACAAGGGCCTGGACATGACTTTTACAGTCAATCATTTGGGTCATTTCTTTCTTACTCATCAGCTTCTCCCCTCCCTCATCAATGGAAAAGCAAAAGTCATTCAGGTGAGCTCTGAAGCACACCGATTGGGAAAATTCAGATCCAATGACATTGGACTTTCAAGTGTAAGCAGTACCATCACAGCTTATGGAGAAGCCAAACTCTACAATATTTTGATGGCAAAAGAGCTGACCAAGCGATATGAAAAAGAAGGAATTACGGCTTTTAGTCTCCATCCCGGTGCGGTAAAAACAGCCTTTGGATCAGAAACGGATCCTATTACAAAAGCAATTATTCGGGCCACACAGTTGTTTTTTATCTCGGCACAGAAAGGGGCCGAAAACTCACTTTTCCTGGCAAAAACTAATTCTCACAAATTGAAAAACGGAGGCTATTACGTGAGGAAGAAACAGAAGAGTACGAGTTCTGCAGGTCTTAGCGCTAGCAATGCCGACGAGCTCTGGGAATTCAGTGAAAAGACCCTCGAAAAGTTGGGACTGATCTAAAACCCTTACTTTTGTCCTCAGATTTTGACAAAACATGGAAGAACGAATACTTTCCCTCAGCCCAGGAGCCTGGAATGATTACGAATTGATAGATACTGGTGGGTTCGAAAAATTGGAACGCTTTGGAGATTTTATATTAAGCCGGCCAGAGCCTCAGGCCATCTGGGATAAAAGCTTGCCTGATTCTGAATGGAAGAAGCAGGCCCATGCTCATTTTGCCAAGGAGAAAAACAATCCTGAAAAAGGAAGTTGGCAGCAACTGAAAAAAATGCCTCACAACTGGCAGATTAATTATAAAAATCAGCAAGGCTTAGACTTGAAATTAAATCTAGCCCAGACTTCTTTCAAGCACATTGGGCTATTTCCAGAGCAGGCAGTCAATTGGAATTACTTGTATGAGAGTATTCAGTCATTTCCTGGAGAAAAACCAAAGGTATTGAACCTATTTGCCTACACCGGTGCTGCATCCGTAGCGGCCAGGGCAGCTGGAGCTGATGTCACGCACTTGGATTCTGTCAAACAAGTCGTGACTTGGTCTCGACACAACATGGAGGCATCTGGCCTTGATGGAATTCGGTGGATTGTGGATGATGCATTGAAATTTATCAAAAGAGAAGCAAGAAGAGGAAATTCCTATCAAGGAATTATTCTTGACCCACCTGCCTATGGCCGTGGACCCGATGGAGAAAAATGGATTTTGGAGGAGCAGATTAATGAGATGCTGAAAATCTGCTCGGAAATATTGGATCCTATAAACAACTTCTTGCTTCTGAACATGTATTCCCTAAGCTTCTCCTCTCTGATTGCCGTTAATCTGGTTCAATCAAATTTCAAAAACATTAAAAATGCCGAACACGGAGAGCTTTTTCTTAAGGACTCCTTTGGCAAAAGACTTCCGCTTGGCGTTTTCTACCGCTTTAGAAGTTTCTAATTATCATCTATGAATCACCGCCAACTATTTCTTAGTCATCTAGCACAAACCACAGATTTTCCACTTTTGATAGAAGTAGAAAAAGCTGAAGGGATTTACCTATACGGTTCCGAAGACAGGAAATATATTGATTTGATCTCGGGAATTGGTGTCAGCAATGTAGGCCATCGCCATCCGAAGGTTCTTCAAGCTATTCAGGGACAATTGGACAAGTACCTCCACCTCATGGTGTATGGGGAGTATGTCCAAAGCCCGCAAACACTCCTAGCAAAAGCCCTCTGTGATACCCTTCCAGCTCACTTGAACAATGTGTATTTGGTCAACAGTGGTTCGGAGGCGATTGAAGGGGCGATGAAATTAGCCAAGAGGTATACGGGTCGCTCAGAACTGATCTCCTGTGTGAATGCTTATCACGGAAGCTCTCACGGTGCATTGAGTATTGGCGGCAATGAGATTTTCAAGAGAGCCTACCGTCCCCTACTTCCTGGTATCAGCAATATCGTGTATGGTGCTTATTCTCATCTCGACCGGATTACTGAAAAAACAGCAGCCGTTTTTGTAGAAACGATTCAGGGAGAAGCGGGAATCAGAGTGGCATGCAAAGAATACTTTCAGGCGCTCAGAAAACGATGTGATGAAACGGGAACTTTGTTGGTTTTGGATGAAATTCAGGCAGGGTTCGGTAGAACAGGTAAGTTTTGGGCTTTTGAACATTTCGAAATAGTACCCGATATGGTAGTCTGCGCAAAGGGAATGGGAGGAGGAATGCCAATTGGGGCCTTCATTGCCAATCAGAAAGTCATGGCCGCCTTCAAAAACAACCCACTTCTCGGTCACATCACCACTTTTGGAGGACATCCTGTCAGTGCAGCTGCTTCTCTAGCCACTATTCAGATTTTGCAGGAAGAAAAGCTCATAGACCAAGTAGAAGAAAAAGCGAATCTATTTAAAAAGCTTTTGGTACATCCAAAGATCAAAGGTATTCGGAATAAAGGCCTGATGATGGCTGTGGAATTTGAATCCTTCGAGGTATTGAAGCCTATCATTGATCGGGCGATAGAACTCGGTGTAATCACCGACTGGTTTCTCTTCTGTGATGATTCCATGCGAATTGCTCCTCCCTTGGTCATAACTGAAGAAGAAATCCGGAATGCCTGTAAAATTATTCTTCAAGCGGTGGAAGAATTGAGTTGATCATAGCCGAAAAACTGATCATTTTTTTCTTAATTAGAACCCACTAAAAACTTTGATTACTATGAGAAAGGTCGGTGCCTTTTTGGGAGGCTTAGTGTTAATTCTTGCCTTGGGGCTTCTGGTTTTTATCTTCCTCCACTCGCCTCAATATAAGGGGGAAATTGAAATCATTGGACTGTCGGAGGAGACTACCGCTTATTTTGATGGGTATGGTGTACCGCATATTTATGCCTCCAATGCATCGGATGCCTATCGGGCCTTAGGATACCTGCATGCACAGGATAGACTTTTCCAATTAGAAATGATGCGAAGAGTAGGCACAGGAACTTTGGCTGAGTTTCTCGGTCCCGATGTGGTCGAAATTGATCAATTTTTCAGAACACTTGGTATTCCAAAACATGCCCAAACATCCACAGAATTCTGGAATTCCCAAGCAGATTCTCCATGGAAAAATGCCACTGAAGCCTACATAGCCGGCGTCAATGAATTTATTCAAAATGGCACTTTACCGATAGAATTCTTACTACTCGGTGAAAAGCCTAGAGAATTCACCATCAATGATATTCATGGAATCGTAGGCTATATGTCCTTTACATTTGGAATGGCTCTAAAAACCGATCCACTTATCACCAAAATGGGTCGTGAATTGGGACAGGAGTATCTGGAGGCTCTCTCGATCGAGACTTTACCCGAGCATCATTTCATCCCGAACTTTTATCCTGACAGTATCTCTAATGGAAGTTTAAGCAGCCTACTGGAAAAGTTGCCTGTCCCTTTATTAGAAGGATCTAACGGATGGGTGGTTTCAGGGAGCAAAACCAAGAGCGGAAAAGTCATTTTTGCCAATGATACTCACATCGGATTTTCATCTCCCTCCGTTTGGTATGAAGCGCATTTAGAGTATCCCGGATTCAGTTTTTATGGAAACCATTTAGCAGGAGTTCCTTTTGGCTTGGTAGGACATAGCAGGCATCACAGCGTAGGACTGACGATGTTTGAAAATGACGATCAGGACTTTTTTGAAATCAAATTGAATCCGACTAACTCGAATGAATATCAATTTGGTGATGAATTTCTACCCTTCAGTGTGCGAAAAGATGTAATTTCTGTTAAAGGCCAGGACCCGGTAAAAATCGAAATAAAAGAGACCATTCATGGACCTATCGTGAATTCTGTCGTACCTGAAATTGCCTCTTTAACCGATAATCCTGTAAGCAGCTGGTGGGTATACACGATGGAACCAACCCGTGCTTTGGAAGCCATCTACAAAATCAACCACGCACAGGACTTGGAGGATATGACAGCCGCTGCATCTCTGATACATGCTCCGGGGCTAAATATCATGTATGGCGATAGTCTTGGAAATATTGCCTGGTGGGCAGCGGGGAAGTTACCTATCCGGTCTGAAAAGGTCCATTCAAAAATTTTTGCTGATGGGTCTGATCCTGAAAGCATGCCGCAAGGATGGTATCCATTCAGTTTGAATCCAAGGAGTATCAACCCACCATCGGGTTTTGTGGCCTCTGCAAACAATCAGCCCGACACCCTTCAAAACGGCGTACTTTTTCCAGGATATTATTTCCCGGGAGAACGCTGGAAGCGAATTGCAGATGCTATCAATTCCAAGGATGATTGGACTATCCAAGAAATGAAAGTAATTCAACTTGAGGTGGTGAATACCGATCATGCCCAGATTGCCAAAATCATGTTAAGTCAAATTCCCGATTTTGATTTTGAAGGCAAAGAACGGGTCAAAAGCTTGTTGGAAAACTGGGATGGAAATCATGAACTCAGCTCCTCTATTCCTACCATCTATTATAAGTGGCTTTACCATGTCTTAAGATTGGCTATGGAAGATGAGCTTGGAAAGGAAGCTTTCGAAAGCTATTTAGGGTCCTTTGTCATGATCCGTTCAAATTTGCCTTTCATTCGAAACTTCGACCATCCTTGGTGGGATAAGGTAAACACTCCCGAAAAAGAAAATGCATCTCAAATTTTTTCAGAGAGCCTTAAAATCACCCTGCAAGAGCTAGAAGCCCAGTTTGGGGATAACATAAATTCCTGGGATTGGGAAAAAGCAGTGATATTGGAGCACCCACATCCATTAGGTAGTCAAAAACCACTGGACAAGATTTTCAATGTAAAAACTGACCCAGTTCCAGCAAATGACGAATCAGTCAATAAGTTGGCATTTAAACTCAATGGAGAAGGTATTTACAAAGTGACATCGGGACCGGCTATGCGGATTTTGCTAGACTTCATGGATGTAGATCGCTCGCTTTCGGTATTGCCTACAGGTCAAAGTGGGAATAGATTCAGCAAACACTACCGGGATCAGGCTTCACTCTATACAAAAGGAAAATACCGCTATCAATTAATGGACAAAAATGAAATAGTTGAAAGTGCTAAAGATGCTCTGATTTTGACACCGAGATAACCTTCCCTGACTTATCCTATTTGTGAATTAAGAAGAAGAGCATAGAATAGGGAAGATAATTGGGAGGCATACAAAGATTAATTTATATTTTGTGATGATTCGATGCGATTAGCCCCTTCTCCATTGATAATCGAAGAAAAAATCGTATTGCCTGTACAACCATTCTTGCGGCAATCGACACAGTAAAAAAACAAAATTCGAATGGGACAGAAAAAATGCCCACACTGCGGAAATTGGTCTGAGTGGAATCAAAATATTGATGACACCTGTGATCACTGTGGCAAAAACCTAAGTCCCGTAGAAGTAAAAAGAGATAAAGTCAGAAAGGATGAAAAGAAAAAGAATGAGGAAGAGTGGATGTTCTACATCAAAGAATCTGATACATCCTTAGTCAAGTTTTTCAAAAAAGTAGGAAATGGATTCTACACGGTTTTTATGGCAATCATGACATTTATTCTTTGGCTTATTGCGGCTTTACCCGGCTAATGCGCATCTTCAAAAACCCGATTTTTATCTCATGCTGCCTGATTTTTTGGATCAATCAAGCAGTGGAATACTGGTCATTTGAGAGCTTCCCCTTTTTATACTCATATCTAGATGACCTATTAGCGATGCCTGTGATTTTGGGTTTGACTTTGCAGATTTTCCAATGGATTCATCCAAAGAAAGACAATTTTCGATTTACCAAGACCCAAGTGATCGTCGGATTTTTGTACGTCTCAGTTGCATTTGAGTGGTTTTTACCAGCTTATTCTGATACTTACACTAGAGATTTTTGGGATATCTTTTGTTATTTTCTTGGAACAATCGTCTTTTATCTAGGTATTAACCCAAAAAATAAAGCGATTTCAAACTAAGCGACCCCTAACTTGTTTTTATCATATGAAGAATCAAAATAAAAAAAACTATCCAGTAAAGCTTTCTGAAGAAGAATTGCGGCAAAAATTGGATTCAGAATCCTACCATATTCTGATCGAAAAAGGGACAGAAAGGCCATTTACGGGAGAATATTATCTCAATCATGACACCGGCATCTATGAATGCAAGGCGTGTGGAAATGAGATTTTTCATTCTTCAAAAAAATACGATAGCGGCTGTGGCTGGCCTAGTTTTACGGAACCAGTCCGACCGGAGGCCATAGATGTTCAGATGGATTATTCCCATTTCATGGTTCGCGAGGAAATACTTTGTGGCAATTGTGGTTCACACTTGGGACATCGATTCCCTGATGGTCCAAAAGACCAAGGAGGTATTCGTTACTGTATCAATTCCAGAAGTATGGATTTTAAAGGAAGTTGATTTTTGAGTGAAATTTTTATTTTTTAATTTTCAAAAAACGACGCATTGCACTATGCCATCCGAATATTATTTGAAAAATAAAGAGAAGATTCTAGCCCGAGCTAAAAAACGGTACGAAGAAGACGCTGAATTCAGGGAGAAGACAAGAAAACGTTATCGGGAAAAGTATCAGAAAGACTCTCAATACAAGGAATACACCTTAAGCAAAAGCCGAAAAAGGTATTATGAAGATGAGGAATATCGAAAGAATACCATTGAGCGTGCAAAAGCAAGAGCTAAACAAACCAAGAAAAAATAATTTTCCTTTGATCAATAGACCAACTGGATAATAAAAGCCAAAACGCCAATGGTCAATCCCAGCATAAACACCTGATAGGCTCTACTAAGGAGTCTATATTTTTGATTCAAAACGAGACTTTGATAGTACAGTGATGATGACATTTGGTCCATGATTGCATCACGTGAAGCCATCGCATCGTGAATTTTTTGGATATAATCGTCCTTACTGAAATGCGAGACTGACCCGAAAAATATCAAAGACCTATGTTCTATAGTCAAGTTATCAGACTTTCCGACGATTTTTGGTTTGGCTGCCTGGACTGCCAAAATGGTGGAGATCAAACACATCAAGACAAATAAAATGATGGGGGTAAGCATCATAAAATTTTGCATATCGAGTTGATTCGATACGGATCCGTAACCTACCAAGGCCACCATGGATGAAATAACCAGCGCATTGATACTAATGACGATATTGGCCTTGTTATCGGCAATTTTGAGCAACTGTGAATTGGTATTGAAGGTAACTCTGAAAAAAGTCTGCCTTTCACGGCTGGTTTTGTCTTTTAGCTTGATCTTCGGAACCTGTTCTTCCATAAAAGAAATTTTATTGGTCAAATTAATAAAATTCAGACAAGCTAGGTTCATCTTCTCATAAAAGTATTCAAGGAATTCTATTGAATATTTGGAGAAAGGTGATCGTATTAACCATATTCTAAAAGAACCTATGCTTCAGAATAGAATTTATCCGTCGATAGAATTTCCCTTAATTAATTCAAAGATTTAAGCTATTTTCTAAAAAAATGAAGCTGAACCAAGGAATTAATCTTCCTGCAGGGTGATGATTTAAAAACTTAAGGAATTTTATTAGCTACAAATAACCACTATATCCAATGAAAAAACTCAACAAAGAAGATATTCCGCAGGAAGTCTATGACCTCTATGACTACTATGCTCATAACCAGCTAGACAGGAGGACATTCATGGAAAAACTATCGGCCTATGCTGTAGGGGGAATCACGCTGACCACACTTATGAGTACCATAATGCCTGATTATATGACTACTGCCACGGTGGAGCCTTCTGATGAGCGAATGCAAAGCTCAGATTATGTTTTTTATAACTCGCCAAAAGGCGGAGGTGAAATTCGAGGTTTACTTTCTAAGCCTGCGGGAAGCGGTAAATTTCCCGGTATCGTAGTAGTTCATGAAAATAGAGGACTCAATCCTTACATTGAAGATGTGGGACGTCGATGTGCAGTAGCAGGTTTTATTTCGATTGCTCCCGATGCGCTTTGGCCTTTGGGTGGATATCCAGGCAATGATGATGAAGGTAGAACCATGCAGCGGGAAAGATCTCGTGATGAAATGCTAGAGGATTTTATCGCGGCATTTGAGTATTTGAAAAACCATCCGGATTGCGATGGCAATGTTGGTGTAGTGGGCTTTTGTTTCGGTGGCTGGATATCGAATATGATGGCAGTAAGGCTTCCTGACCTCAAAGCAGCTGTCCCCTTCTATGGAGGGCAACCTTCTGCGGAAGAAGCAGCTCAAATCAAAGCACCTTTGATGATTCAGTATGCAAGCCTTGATGAACGGGTCAATGCTGGCTGGCCAACCTATGAAGAGGCGCTAAAGGCGAATGGGGTAGATTATGTGATGCACATGTATGATGGCGTCAACCATGGCTTTCACAACAATACCACTCCTCGCTATGATGAAAAAGCTGCAAATCTAGCTTGGGAGCGTACAATTGCCTTTTTCAAAGAAAATCTTAAATAAACTCTCAGAATGAAAGGGGCGAATGAGCCCCTTCATTATTAAAATCAGTAACCTAATCTTATGCAAGAAAAAAAATTCAATTTGGCTGTCTTGATTGATGGGGATAATGCATCTGCCAGGCTAGTCAAGGAAATCTTGGATGAAGTATCAAAATACGGAAAAGCGACCATTCGACGAATTTACGGAGATTGGACCACTCCGCATATGAATGGATGGAAGGAGGTAATCAATCAATACTCCTTCAATCCAATTCAAAAGTTTGCCTATACCACTGGCAAGAACTCCACCGACAGCTCATTGATTATTGATGCCATGGATATTCTTCATGGCAATTCAGTGGACGGATTCTGTATCGTTTCCTCTGACTCAGATTATACTGGCTTGGCGAAGCGGATTCGGGAAGAAGGAATGTTTGTGATGGGAATAGGTCGACGGATCACTCCATTGGCTTTTGTTCAGTCCTGTGAGATTTTCACATTTGCCGAAAACTTGGGAGAAGAAGATGAAGCTGAGGAAATCAAGGATGATAAGAAAGCCGATAGACCTAATATTGTCAAATCCTCAACTCCGAAAAAATCAAAACGACCCTACCCAAAACTGGATTTACGTTTGATTGACCGTGCATTTGATATTTCGACCAGTGATGAAGAGGAGGAAATTCACATTGCTAAAATCGGAGCCTCCCTTCGTAAAATAGACCCCAGTTTTGACCCAAGAACCTTTGGTTTTCGAAATCTGACAGAGCTTTTCAAGAGCTTGAATAAGTACACCGTGGTCAGAAATGAGGTCAATGGCTTGAATCATCCACTCGTAAAGTTGAAATAATTTAAAAGAAAATAGTGGGTTTCTAGCCTTATAGAGCACTTTTTCAAAAAAAGTCAATTTTTCTTCGAAATCCCGTTACCACTTTCCTGCGCTTTTGTCGCCTATAGATATACAACCAAAAATCTATACGCCATGAAAGCATTATTTCAAAACAAATTGAAGGTGATTTTGGCCTTCGCACTTACCTTAAGTTTTACAGCCTGTGATATAGGAGGCGGTGAAGATCCTATCCTTTTATCTCCTGACGCAGAATCAATTACCGACTATTTGAGGAATATGTCCGCTGATAATAATAGTCTCTTAAACGTTCAAAATATCTCCGGTGGCTCTCAGCGAACAGAAACAAGCAACCGGGTAAACGGAAGTCCAATTGACGGAGGGACTCTCGAGTGCAGAACGGTCAAGTATGATCTCAAGAACAACTTCGAGGACATCGCCATTCTTAGGCCAACAAACGGGATCATCTACCCCGGTGCCTTAGTTATCGCAGATGAAGCCACGCTAGGCGGTTTGCCTACACCCGCCGCGGTTGATCGAGCACCGATGACTCTTCGGATTGACCTACCTGGAATGGGGGAAAATGGTTCACTGAATGTCGAAAGTCCATCGAACTCAGGGGTACAAACAAAAATCGATGAGGCTCTTGAATGGTGGAATGCTAATGCATATCAAGAGGGATACGTAAATGCAGCCAATTCCAGCTATATCGCAAGAACATCCTACAGTAGCCGCCAAGTAAGTATGGACATTGGTCTGAATGTGGAATGGGCTCGCGGAGACGTAGAGACTCAATTTAACTTTGAATCCAGTACTACCGAAAGAGTGGCTATGATGTCATTTAAGCAGGTTTTTTATTCGGTGACTATGGATCCGCCGACCAATCCGGGACAGGTTTTTGGACCCGATGCCAGCTTAACGGAGATCGAACAAAAATTCGGTCCAAACTCTCCCCCAGCATATGTTCAGGCGGTCAATTATGGCCGGATCATTATGTTCAGAATGACTACAACTGAGTCAGCTACAGATTCAGAGTTGGAAGGAGCGATGAACTATGCCACAGGACTGACAAATGTATCTGGTACCATCGAGGCGAAATACAAGTCCATCCTCAACAAGTCAAGCATCACCGTAGTCACTATAGGAGGAAATGCTTCAGTAGCTTCTGAGGCTGTCAATGCCAAAAACTTTGCAGATCTGAACTACATCATCACAGGAGATAATGCAGTCTATTCACGAAACAATCCTGGTGTACCCATTTCCTACAAATTGCACTACTTAAATGACAACACAACAGCAAAATTAGGATACACCACTGAATATGAAGTGAGAACCTGCGAAGAGAAAAAGCATCCTGCAAGAGAAGTGACTTTGAACAATAAAAATGGTTTCCTCGGAGTCACTGTCCGCTTTACCATCACGTATAAGACCAAGGAAAATGGAATTACATACAATCGAACCATTTCCAGTGGTGATATAAAAACCAATACAAAAAGAGCTAAAACAATCCCAGCAGGAGCTTTCGGGATTAGATTAACTGTTGAGTACAAGGATGGCTTGAAGTGGAAATTTCTAAGCGACAATACCTATAGCAAACCGACACAGGTATGTCTGGAAACAACTCAGAACGCTCTAAAAACTCAGATTTACCTTAAACAAGTCGGTTGTTAAAGGAAAAACGGCCAGAGAATAACGCCTACTCTCTAGCCGTTATAAGTTGCTGATGATAAGTTGCCTTTTCCTGATTACCGATTTGAAGATAAGCCTGTGCTAATTGACTATTTACTTTTGAAATTTCTTCAGAATTGGAATCAGCATCCACCTGAAAAATAACTAAAGCATCCTCAAGAAAATCTATGGCGGTAGAAAAATCTCCCATCGCTAGCAAGCACCCACCAAGAGCTTGTTGGCTTTGGGCGATTTGAATATCACCTTGAGGAAGAAGTTTTTCTCTGATTTCCAGACTTTCGGCGTAGTAAAATCGGGCATCCTGATAGCGCCCCTCATCCATTGCGATTTTTCCTAATCTCTGCCTTGGGCTAGCCTTCCGAGGGTCTTTATCAGAGAGCAATTTGTCAAATATCTCCAAGCTGGTTTCATAAACTTCACGGGCATTTTTCAAATCTCCTGCTGCATAATAAGCATTTCCCAAACTCCCATTTAGTGCCCCATAGTAGTAGTGAGATCTGCCAAAAATGGAGTCAATAACCAAGATTGTCGATTGATAGACAGGAATAGCTTCGTCAGGTTTTCCAAGACCAATATAAGTCCTGGCCAGATTACCCATACTAGCTACCGTTTCTACATGATACTTTCCTAAAATAGCCTCCCTTTGTTCCAAAGATTTTTTGATATAATCCAGTGCCTGTTCATAATCGTCCATGTCCTGATAAAAACTTCCAAAATAGTTGTAGGCATAGGCTATTTCCAGATGAGGCTCGTCAAAAAGTTTCCTTTTCATCTCCAGGGATTCAGTCAAGTATTTTTTGGCTGAATCCGATCTGTCTAGTTTTCGGGCAGTAGCACCTTTCATGTGGAGCAAAGTGGCCAATTCGACATTAGGAGATGGGTCTGCCAATCTAGATAAGCGTAAACCTGCTGTCAAGGCGGAATCCGCCCGTGAATAATCGGTAATATCATAGCAGACAGTCCCGAGTTCCAGTAAGGCACCTGCCAATAACTCCCCTTCTTTTATTCCTGCATCAGTAAGCCGTTGGATAGCTTTTTCTGAAAAAATAACAGCAGAATCCAGTTTGCCAAACATAAAATGAGAGCTTGATATCAACACCTCGTTCCTTGCCAAGGTTTCTACTGATATCTCCTTCTGACTCAAATTGATTTGATAGGCCTCATCGATCGAATTTTTAGCCTTGTCATATTGTCCCAAAGCTAAATAAACAGGTCCCAACCGCATGAGCATGTCAGAATAAAGCGCGGGATCATCGCCCAAGTTTTTCTCTAAATTGACCAATCCTTGATCCAAAAGCTGAACTGCCGTAATAGTATCAGCACCTCCGATATTGGGGTCTGCTGACGAAAAAACATCCGTGATCAAATTAGTGATCTGATTAGCTCGCTTGGCCTCTGCTAAAGCGATATTTCGCTGCTCTCTTAATTGAAAGGTATAAAATAGCCCAAGAGCCACTAATAATATAGCCGCAGAATTGACCACCGCTAGAATGATGCGATTTCTTCGAATGTATTTTTTGGCACGATAGGTCCAATCCTCCGGATGTGCGAGAATGGGATAGATTTGCTGAAAATTTTCTAAATCCCGCACAAGTTCATCGACAGAAGCGTAACGATCATCCGGATACTTTTCCATCGCCTTCAGGCAAATCAATGACAGATCAACTGCAAAGGCAACCGATCCAAATTCCGGCAAAAGTTTAAAACTAGCTCTATTTCCTTCAAGCACTGCTTTTTTTAATGCAGTAGGGTCCTCGAAATATTTTTTGAATGGATGATAGCCACATAGCAACTCAAATAAAACAACTCCCAAAGAATAAATATCCGAAACGATATTTGGGTGATCTCTTTCAATCTGCTCTGGAGATGCATAGGCCAAGGTGAAGCTCCCCTCCTGCTCATTTCCTTCTTCCAGCATTTGAGAAACGCCAAAGTCAAGCAGCTTGACCTGGCCATCCTGATTGACAATAATATTTTGGGGCTTTATATCGAGATGAGCGATCATAGATTGATGGGCATACTGCACTGCTTGACATACCTGCCCAAAAAGTTTCAATCGCTCAATAAGCCCATGGTTATGAATTTTACAATAATCTAAAAGATTATTTCCCGAGACCCACTCCATAGTGAAAAAAGGTCTTTCATCTTCGGTGAAACCTCCATCATATAGTCTGGCAATATTGGGATGATTCAGCTTAGCTAGAATATTTCTCTCCCGATCGAAAAAACTACGATAGGCAGGATTGATCATTAATGGCTTCATCAATTTGATTGCCACCACCTGATCAAACTGACCATCCACCCGAATACCTTTAAACACGGTCCCCATAGCTCCCTGACCAACCAGTTCCTTGAGTTGAAAAGGACCAATTGACTCATTGATGAGCTCGTGATCGTTTTCCAATATAGAAAACACACTACCTGTACCTGCCTTGAAAATAGGATGGGAATCTAAATCAGCCTCAAGCAAATCGGTAAGCTGTTCATAAAGAGCAGGATTCTTTACAGCAATTTCTTGGAGTCGAACATTTCTATCAGTTTCGGACAGCTCAGTTAATTCATGAAAAAGTCCTGAAACCTCTTCCCACTTTCCATCTCCTCTCTTCATTTTATTTACTTTTTAAAAAATTCATTTGACAAATAGGTACAGGTTTAAAAAAGGAGTTTTAAACAGAATCTAAGTTTATCCTCCTAGTCCAAAACGATTCAGTTTTTCAACTCCTTACTAAGCCAAGCTTTTGCAAGGCGCCAATCTCTTCTCACTGTATCAATCGATACTCCCATCATCTCAGCAATTTCTTCGTGTTTGTAGCCACCGAAAAAATGGAACTCTACTACGCGGCAATGCCGATTATTCAAGGCTTTAAGTCTATTCAAGGCATCATTTAGCTGCAAAACTTCCTCTGGGGAGGTCATGACTGCCTGATTAGCAGATCCGTAAGTAAGCTGTATCTGATCTCCACCACGCTTCTGTCGCTTTTTTTGCCTAGCATAATCTACCAAAAACCTCCGCATCACGATGGCGGCTATCGCCAGAAAATGGTTTTTATCGGCATAACCTTTCTGACTACCATCCATTTTGAGATAAGCTTCATGAACCAAGGCTGCTGTATCCAAGGTGCTAGACTGATACTCGGACCGGAGTTTTTGCCTTGCCATCTTCGATAATTCATCATAACATCTCAGGAACTGTGAACGAATGGCCGAAAAATTCCCAGGTCCCATTCCTGTCATCATCACTTCACGCATATTCAAAAGTTTTTTTGCTTAGGAAAAATAATACGCAAGCATGTAAAAGCCTAAAAATCAATAAATTATTTTAATAAAATTATACTATTCTTGGATCCGCTTAATTATTCAAAAAGTATTGCTGAAAAAAAATAAAGGTGAAAGACTTTTGATCATCTTTCACCTTAATAATTATTTGAAATAAATAGGGTTTAATCCACTACTTCCACTGTCAAGGTTTCGCCTTCCTTAGTCACCTTGACGACACCTTTTTTGGTGAGCCCTTTCATAGAGACGTCCCACTTTTTATTGCTAAGACCGGCCTCTTCTTTGATATCCAAAAGGTTTGCCGGGCTACTTTTACTGATCAATTCGAATACAATTTTCTCCTCCTCGGACAGCGCAACTGCTTTCTTTTCAGGTCTCATTTGAGGGAAGAAAAGCACCTCCTGAATCGTGAAATTATTGGTGAGTAGCATGGTCAAACGGTCAATCCCTATTCCCAGACCAGAGGTAGGTGGCATCCCGTATTCCAAGGCTCTCAAGAAATCCTCATCCATCGCCATCGCTTCATCGTCACCGCGGGCCGCCAGCTTCAACTGATCTTCGAAGCGCTCACGCTGATCGATCGGGTCATTGAGTTCTGTGTAGGCATTGGCTATTTCTTTTCCGTTGACAAAAAGCTCAAAACGCTCCACCAATCCTTCCTCGGTGCGGTGCTTCTTGGCCAAAGGTGTCATTTCGATCGGATAGTCCGTGATGTAGGTAGGCTGAATCAAATGAGCTTCCACTTTGGCTCCGAATATCTCGTCGATCAATTTTCCTTTGCCCATGGAATCATCTACCTCGATGGCCAGTTTTTTGCAGACTTCACGAAGTTCCTGCTCATCCATCTGACTCACATCGATACCCGCGTATTCTTTGATGCTATCATACATAGTCAAGCGTCGATAAGGCCCTGCAAAATCAATAACATGCTCTCCTACCTTGACTTTCGTATCCCCATGAATAGTCTGCGTGACTTTTTCGATCAGCTCTTCTACCATTTCCATCATCCAGATGTAGTCTTTGTAAGCCACATAGATTTCCATGGAGGTGAATTCAGGATTATGAGTCCGGTCCATGCCTTCGTTTCGGAACATTTTTCCAAATTCATAGACCCCGTCAAATCCTCCTACGATCAGACGCTTCAGATACAATTCATTGGCGATTCGCAAAAACAAAGGCATATCCAAGGTATTGTGATGAGTCTGGAAAGGACGTGCTGCCGCACCACCATGGACAGCTTGAAGAATAGGTGTCTCCACCTCTAACCAACCATGGTCATCGAAGTACCGACGCATGGTAGAAATGATCTTGGAGCGCGTAACAAAAGTCTTCTTAACCTCAGGATTGACAGTAAGATCCACATAGCGCTGTCTGTAGCGGAGTTCAGGGTCAGTAAATCCATCATAGATATTCCCTTCTTCGTCCCTTTTCACCACTGGAAGGGGCTTGACTGCCTTAGAAAGGACTTTTAACTCGGTAACATGCAGCGAAATCTCCCCTGTCTGCGTGGTAAAAATATATCCTTTAACTCCGATAAAATCCCCGATTCCCAGAAGCTTTTTAAAGACTGAATTATAAAGTGTCTTATCATCCTCCGGACAGATATCATCCCGTCTTACATAGATCTGTAGACGACCAGTTGAGTCCTGAATCTCGGCAAAAGATGCCGAACCCATTATTCGTCTTGACATCAAGCGTCCAGCGATGGAAATATTTTTATAGTCGTTTTTTCGATTCTCGTAATTTTGATGGATGTCTTCCGCTGTCACATTAATAGAAAAAGCCTCCGCTGGATAGGGATTCAACCCCAGTTTCATTAGCTCTTCCCGGTCTCTACGACGCTCTATTTCCTGTTCGCTCAATACTTGCATTTTATCTATCTATCGTTCTATTGCTACTTACTCTTTACTATTGACTACTTCCCACTAAACACCTTTTCTTCTTTTCATCTCTCGCTTGACCAATTCAAACTCCCTGCTACTCTGTCCCGCAATGGAAGTATTCTCAGCGGCACGGCGGGTGAGGTAAGGCATGACTTTCTCCACAGGTCCGTAGGGAACATATTTGACCACTTTGTATCCTGCCTTGGCTAGGTTGAATGAAATATTATCACTCATCCCGTACAATTGAGAAAAAAACACCCTGCTATCCTGGGGATCTAAGCCAAACTCATCCATAAGCTCGGTTAGCTCCAGGTTACTTTTCTCATTGTGAGAGGCACAGACTAGGTGGATTCCGTTTTCTACACAGAATCTAATCGCCGCATCATAATCCTGATCAGTAGCAGCTTTGTTTGGCTGGATTGGATCAGGGTAGCCCATTTCTTCGGCTCGCTCCCGCTCTTTTTCCATGTAGGCACCTCTTACAGGTTTGGCTCCGAAAAGGTAACCTTTCTCCTGAGCTACTTGATGCGCTTTCATGAGCCTTGCCAAGGAATCATGTCGATACATTTGATAGGTATTGTATACCACACAACGCTCCTTGTTGTATTTTTCCATGGCTTCATAAGCCAAATCATCAATTACATCCTGAAACCAAGACTCTTCGGCATCCACCATGACTCGAATACCCAGGTCATGAGCGGCTTTGCAAAGCCGGTCCACTCGTTCTTTTACCCGATTGAATGCTTGTTCTTCAGCTTGAGTCAGTTTCTGACCGGCCTGGATTTTTTCCATAATGTGAAAATCCCCCAAACCTGTTGTTTTGAAAACCCCAAACGGCATGTAATCCGTCTCTGCGGATTTTAGCATGGTTTGATAAATTTCCTCTGTAGTCTTTTCAAAACTTTCCTCATCTCCTTTCCCTTCTACCGAAAGATCCAAAATTGCCTGAACTCCATAATCAGCCAGTTTTTGACAGGTCAATATCGTTTCCTCGATAGTCTCTCCTCCACAGAAATGTCCAAACATGGTCTTTTTCATGATGCCTTTGATCGGCAACTTTAGCTTGAAGGCCAAGTTTGCCAAGCCGACCCCCAAATCTGAAATCAGATTGTTATTCAGGGTAGCAAAAATCAAATACATTTTTCGAAGCTCGGCATCAGTCTTGGATGCGAAGGCAACTTCTAGATTCTCAAAAGAAATTTTGGGTTTCACTGCCATACAGCGCAAATTAAGTCGCAAAGATATCAAAAAAACAGGTTTGACTTCCTTTTTGTTAGGAAATATGAGAAGAGTCTTGGCAGCGAAAATTTATGGAAATTGCAGGCTGAATTGAGACCATAGAAGAGACTTAGGAATTATTAAATCCATCTGATTTTGAAAAAACTCTTTAATAAAAGAAACTACAAAAAACCGCTCATTATTTCAGGGCCTTGTAGCATCGAATCGCCCGGTCAGCTGGAAGAGACCGTAAGCCAATTGGTAGACCAGGGTATCGAAATCATCCGTGGGGGTGTCTGGAAGCCACGGACCAGACCAGGAAGTTTTGAAGGACTTGGCTCCATTGCTTTACCTTGGATTCGGGAAGTAAAGAGCAACTATCCTGTCAAATTTGCTATTGAAGTCGCCTCAGCCGAGCACGTGGAAGAAGCTTTGAAATATGAGGTCGATATTTTTTGGATTGGAGCAAGATCGACTGTCAACCCATTCACGGTCCAGGAGATTGCGGATAGTCTGAAAGGAACTGGCAAACCGGTGATGATCAAAAACCCCGTCAATGCAGACCTTAGCCTTTGGATGGGTGCGGTGGAAAGATTTCAAAAAGCGGGTATTACCGACCTAGCCGTGATTCATAGAGGTTTCAGCAATTTTAGGGATACTATTCACCGCAATTCACCTCTATGGCAGATACCGATTGAGTTTCGCACTCATTTTCCAGAGATCATGATGATCAATGACCCAAGTCATATTTCAGGAAAAAGAGAGTTAGTACCATTGATTGCACAGAAAGCCCTAGACTTGAATTTTGATGGCTTGATGATAGAAAGTCATATCGATCCGGACAATGCTTGGTCAGATGCCATGCAACAGCTCACGCCAGCTGCTCTAAAAAAGATGCTTTCTGAGCTTAAAACTAGAAAGGTGAAGTTTGAAGGTCAAAAAATGAAATCCCAACTTGAGGAAATCCGTCAGCAAATTGATCAAGCCGACCATGATTTACTGGAAGCTCTTCATAGAAGATTCGAATTGGTGGAGAAGATTGGGGAATACAAAAAGCTCAATAATGTGGCAGTCCTTCAGTTGGATCGATGGAAAGAGATTTTCGAATCTAGACCTGAATGGGGCAAGCCATTGGGCTTGAATAAAGATTTGATCCAGGAAATCTTCGGATTATTACATCAAGAATCAATTCGCAAACAAACTGAAATATTGGATTCTGAATAAATGGAGTTACGCTCACATTAAAATCTTTTCTGCACTGTAAAAAAAATAAACAGAATTTTATTTTAAAAAAAACAAATTAATACATATATAATTCTAAAACCTGTAGTAAAATTACCTTCATTTAAAATATTTGAAATAAACCAGCCTACTTTTTATCAATTCAGTAAAATTTTACCAAAAAATTATTTTGCAATTAAAAAGTCTATGAATACATTTACGGCATGTTAATGACAGCAGCGATCTATTTTACTTTCTTTTACTTTTACTTTCGAATGCAAAATCGAATCGGAGCTGTGTATTGTCCAGTCAAAAACTAACAAAACATATAAACACAAAAGCCCGATTCGAAAGAGTCGGGCTTTTTTCATTTAAACGCTCAGACGTATGAAACCACACAAACAAATCAAAGATTGGGGACTGGGATTGACCACCCCACTGATCATTGCAGGCCCTTGCTCTGCCGAGAGTCCAGAACAAATCGAAAAAATCTGCCTGGAAATGAAAGCAGAGAATGCCGTACCGCAACTTTTCAGGGCTGGTATTTGGAAGCCTCGCACGCGTCCAGGTTCTTTCGAGGGAATCGGAGAAGAAGGCTTGAAGTGGATGGAAATCGTGAGACATCACTTGAATATTCCAATTACGGTAGAGGTAGGAAATGCAGCTCATGCAGAACTTGCTCTTAAGCACGGAGTAGATGTCGTTTGGATTGGTGCCCGGACGACTGTCAATCCTTTTGCCGTTCAGGAAATTGCTGAAGCTCTCAGAGGATCTAATGTACCCGTGATGGTGAAAAATCCTATGAACCCTGATTTGGATCTTTGGATAGGTGCATTGGAAAGAATGTATGCAGTTGGTTTGGACAAACTCGCCGCAATCCACCGTGGATTTTCTGATGCTTACGACAAAAGATTTAGAAACAAGCCAAACTGGTCCATGCCTATTCACCTGAAGCGAGTTTGGACAGGAATGGAAGTCATCAACGACCCTTCTCATATCGTTGGAAAAAGAGATGGAATTCTAGACATCTCTCAACGAGCCATGAACTTCGGGCTGGATGGACTGATGATTGAGACGCATCACGATCCTGATAATGCCTGGTCTGATGCCAAGCAGCAAGTGACTCCAAAAGCTCTGCATGAGATCCTCAATTCGATTGACTTCAAAGAACCACTCGAAAACATGAAGCCGGATGAGCGGTTGGAAGATCTTCGACGTGCGGTAGACCACTTGGATGACCAACTTTTGGATGTACTTCAGGAGCGTTTTGCTGTGATCGATCAGATCGGAGAGCACAAAAGACAGCATCACCTGACAGTATTCCAATCCGGAAGATGGAAAGATGTGATGGAAAGCCGTACCCAAAAAGGCGTCAAGAAAAACCTCAGTGAGAAATTCATGAAAGAGTTGCTTTATTCGATTCATGAAGAATCCGTGAAGCGTCAAGAAAAACAACTCCGAGAAGCTGATGCAGTAAAAAAAGCCTAAAAGGAAATTCTGGAAAAAGGAATAGAATAGTTATTCCTTTTTCTGCTTTCAGCTAACTTTATCCAAAATTCAGATCTGTGAATCCGATCCATATTACACAAAATATAGCTTTTGAATTACGAAGTAGGTTAGCCAACCTCTCTTACTCGTCCATATTCCTTCTAAGTGATGAAAACACAGAACAAAAGTGTTTTCCTGCCATAGCTGAAGTCTTGGGGGTTGATTTCTTTCACTTCAGCGTACCTCAAGGTGAGAAGCACAAAACCCTCGAAACCTGCTCAATGATCTGGAAGGAGATGACTGCAGCCGGGCTCGACCGAAAGGCTATCATGATCAACCTGGGCGGTGGAGTGATCGGTGATATGGGTGGTTTCTGTGCCAGCATCTACAAAAGAGGCATTCGCTTCATCACTATCCCTACTACCCTACTATCTCAGGTGGACGCTAGCGTAGGTGGCAAGCTTGGGGTAGATTTCCAGGGCTTAAAAAATCACCTTGGGGTATTCAATGAAGCCGAAATGGTCCTGATCGCGCCTGAATTTCTTCAAACTCTTCCCGAAAGAGAACTTAGATCGGGCTTTGCTGAAGTCATTAAGCATGGACTGGTTCAAGACAAGTCCTATTTTGAAAAGCTTGATTTTGAAAATTGGGAGAAAAATGATTGGGAAGAGCTCATTGAGCATTCGATTCAAATCAAAAAATACGTGGTCCACACAGATCCAAAGGAGAGTGGTTTTAGAAAAATCCTAAACTTCGGACATACCATAGGCCATGCAATGGAAACCTTCTACCTCGATTCGGAAAAGCATTTGCTTCATGGTGAAGCCATTGCAGCAGGAATGATCTGCGAAGCTTGGCTATCCCAACAGAAATGTGGCTTGAATCAGAGCGAACTTGACACTATCGTAAAGACCATTCTACAAGTCTATGGCAAGACAGAAATCCTGAATAATGAGCTGGAATCAATTGTCAACCTCTGTCTGCAGGACAAAAAAAATGAAGGAAAAACCATTCTTTTCTCCCTTCTTGACCAAATAGGTAAGTGCCAATACAATATTCCTGCGAGCCAGAAGGAGATTGCTGAGGCCCTTTCTTTTTATCAATCTCTATAACGAAAATCCCCCAATGGAAATACTCGAACTTGGGCAAAAAGCCCGCTTCGAAGCAAAGGAAATTCCCCTTCCTTCATCAAAAAGTGAATCAAACAGAGTCTTAATTATTGACGCTTTGACCGAAGGTCAGAATCAAATTCATAATCTCGCAGAAGCTCGGGATACCCAGACTATGATCCGCCTTCTTCAGACCAATCCTCCTATTTTCGATGTACTGGATGCAGGTACCACCATGCGATTCTTAACCGCTTTCGCCGCTGCAACCAACCAGAATAAAGTCATGACCGGAACTCCGAGAATGTGTCAGCGACCCATCGGGATTTTGGTTGAGGCCTTGCGAAGCATTGGTGCAGAAATCCATTATATGAATGAAGAAGGCTTTCCACCACTCGCAATTCATGGCATGAAAGAGCAAACCCAGAATAGGGTAAAAATCCGGGGGGATGTTTCCAGTCAGTACATTTCTGCCATGCTGATGATAGCTCCCACCCTTCCTTTGGGTTTGGAGATTGAATTGGAAGGAAAAGTTGGAAGTCGCACCTACATAGAAATGACACTTCAACTCATGGAGAAATTCGGTGTGTCGCATTCTTGGGAAGATAATTTGATCAGCGTAAAGCCTCAAAAATACCAATCCGGTACCTTCTCAGTAGAAAGCGACTGGTCAGGAGCGAGCTATTGGTTCAGTCTTTTGGCATGTGCAGATGAAGGTACTTTTTTCCTCAAGGGACTGAAAGAAGATAGCCTGCAGGGTGATTCCGAAATCGTATCGATTATGGAGAATTTCGGCATCAAAAGCACTTTCAAAGAGGGAGGTCTTTTAATTGAAAAACAGCAGGTTAAAGGCATTTCGGAAATCGATTTCACTCACTGTCCGGACCTAGCCCAAACGGTAGCTGTTACCTGTGCGATCATTGGTCAAAAGGTGAAATTCACCGGACTCGAAAGTCTTCGAATTAAGGAAACAGATCGCATTTTTGCCTTACAGCAAGAGCTGGCAAAATTCAATGCTGAACTCAAGGAAGTAGAGCCGGATATTTTCGAAGTGATTCCATCGGTCACGATGCCAAGCGAAGTTCAGATTCACACCTATGATGACCACCGAATGGCCATGGCATTCATGCCGCTTTTGACCAAAACCAAGGTCAAAATGGAGGATCCATCCGTGGTCAATAAGTCCTACCCAAGCTTCTGGGATCACTGTGAGTCTTTGGGTATTCAAATGCGGAAGTCATGAAGCAAATGATTGCTATCCAGGGAATTCCAGGTTCTTTTCACCACCAAGTGGCGATTCAAGAGTATGGAAGAGAAGCTGAGATTTTAACCTTTTCGACCTTTGAGGAAGTAGCTAAAGCTGTATTCAACCAAGAAGCTACGGTGGGTGTCATGGCTATTGAAAACTCCATTGCCGGAGCCATTCTGCCAAACTATGACCTCATAGACCGCTATGGATTGAAAATTATTGGAGAATACTACCTCTCAATTTCTCATCAATTCATGGTCTTGCCAGGTCAAAAAATAGAGGATATTCATGAGGTTCGTTCTCATCCCATGGCTTTGCTCCAATGCAAAGCTTTTCTCAACCATTATCCTCAAATCAAACGTATCGACGACATCGATACCGCCACGGTAGCAAAGCGTATTTCAGAGCAAAAGTTACGGGGAGTGGCAGCGATAGCCAGCGAAATAGCCGCAGAAATCTATAATTTGGAAATCTTGGCAAACGATATTCAATCAATCAAGAGTAATTTTACGCGATTCATTTTCCTTGGAAAAACAGCTCAACCAAAAGATCAAACACCCAATAAGGCTTCCATCAAAATCACTATTCAAAATAAGGCTGGTAGTTTGGCAAGATTGCTCACGCATTTCAGCAATTTACACTTAGATTTGAGCAAGATTCAATCGATTCCTGTCATCGAAAAGCCTTGGGAATATGCATTTTTTATTGATTTGGTTTTTGACAATTATCATGATTATCACGAGGCTATGCGGGTAGCGAAAGCTGAATTTGGAGAGTTGAAAATATTGGGTGAATACCATAACCGAAAAGCATGAAGGGATTTGCAAAGCGCGCAGAAGAGACTAAGGAGTACTACTTTTCGGCCAAATTACGAGAAGTCAATCAGCTCATAGCTTCGGGAAAACCGATCATCAACTTGGGAATCGGAAGCCCAGACCTTTCTCCACCAGCTTCGGTGATTCAAGCGCTACAAAATACAGCCAATCATGGCAATTCCCATGGATATCAATCTTACCAGGGAATCCCAGAATTGAGAGTTGCGATGGCTGAATACTATGAAAAGGAATTTGGAGTTTCCTTGAATCCGGATCAGCAAATTCTTCCTCTAATGGGCTCCAAAGAAGGCATCATGCATGTCAGCATGGCTTTTCTAAATCCAAGTGAGGAGGTATTGATTCCCGATCCCGGCTATCCCACTTACCGTTCCGTGACCGAACTACTTGACTGCAAGGCGATATCCTATCCCCTGCTATCCGATGGGTCACCGGATTTTGGATTTTTGGAAAAATTGGATTTGAGCAAAGTGAAGATTCTTTGGGTGAATTATCCGCACATGCCTACCGGGCATCGAGGCAGCAAGGCACTCTTTCAGAAACTCGTAGACTTTGCCAAAAAACATGATCTTATTTTGGTCAATGACAATCCCTACAGTCATATTCTGAATCCGGAACCCATCAGCATCTTTTCAATTGAAGGTGCGGAGGAAGTTGCACTAGAATTGAATTCACTGAGCAAAACTTTCAATATTCCAGGATGGCGTGTAGGAATGGTCCTAGGTCAGGAAAATTGGATCAAAGCAATCACCCGAATCAAGTCCAATATGGATTCCGGGATGTTTTTAGGAGTTCAACGAGGGGCTGTTGAGGCATTGAGACTAGGCAAAAATTGGTTTGCAGACATCAATGAGGAGTATGAAAAGCGAAGAAAATTAGTTTGGGACTTGGCAACACTTCTCAATTTGGATTACTCCAAAGATCGTTCAGGTCTTTTCGTTTGGGGAAAATTACCAGCTAACAAATCGGCTCAAGAGCTTGTAGATTGGCTTTTGTATGAAAAAAACATATTCATCACCCCCGGGGAGATTTTCGGAGAAGAAGGTGAAAATCACGTTCGAATTTCGCTTTGCCTACCTGAATTCAAAATATTGGAAGCTATTAAACGATTAAAAAATTAAACAGATGAACAAGATTCACATTATCGGATTGGGCCTTTTGGGAGGTTCTTTTGGGCTTGCTGCCCGTCGAAAGTTCCCTGAATTGACCATTACTGGATTCGATATTTCTGAGAAAAACCTTAAGGATGCCGAGATTTTAGGAATCATTACAGAAGCAAAAGAAAACCCTGACCCTGATACCGATATTGTCCTTTTGGCTACTCCTGCAGATAGTCTCGGAGATATATTGGAAAAAACGCTTGATGAAATCGGGGAATACACCCTGGTTATTGATTTGGGATCTACCAAAAGTAATCTTTGCGCACGGGCAGGTAACCACTCGAAGCGTAAACAATACCTTGCTGGACACCCCATTGCCGGTACGGAGTACAGCGGACCTAAAGCAGCCTTTGCAGAATTGCTAGACGGAAAAGTCATGATTCTTTGTGAAATGGACAAGACAGACCTTCACCTAAAAGAAAAAGCCTACCAGCTTTTTGAGGCCTTGAACATGAAATTACGCTTCATGGATCCGGAAGAGCATGATCGTCATTTGGCGTTTGTCTCTCACCTGTCCCATGTGAGTTCCTTTATGCTTGGAAAGACTGTCCTTCAAAAAATGGAAGATGATCGAAATATCTTTGATATGGCAGGTTCTGGCTTTGCTTCGACTGTTCGACTGGCAAAATCTAGCCCTTCCATGTGGGCTCCAATCTTGACAGAAAATAAGGAGAATATCCTCCAAGCACTTGATGGCTACATCTCCAATCTCTCCAGTATCCGTGATTTGATCGCTCAAAGTGACAAGGATACAATTCACCAAGAATTAGCTGACATCAATAAAATTCGGGATATTTTGGACCTAGGTCGCGGATAATTAAAAGTATATTTAACAAAGGAACAAAATCCCTCCTAATACCATTACTAGAGAGGTAACAATACGATTATGAAAACACTCAAATTCAAAACCAATATCAACTGTAATAATTGCCTTACAAAAGTAAGTCCCAAGTTGGACGGCGAGTCTAAAATCGAATCCTGGGATGTAGATTTAAACAGTGAGGATCGCATCCTGACCGTCAATTCCGAAAGCATCACCCATGATGAAGTTTTCAAAACTGTCTTAAAAGCTGGATTTATTGCCAAACCTCTTGATTATTAAGGTTTTATTTTCTGAAAATCTTAGCTTCCCAAACATATTCCAGAAAAAACCCGTACTTTTGAGAACTTGAAAAGATTTATATCCATAGCGCTTTCCTTTGTAGTTCTCTTTTCCACCATTGGCGTGGCAAAGACTACACACCTTTGCATGGGGCATGCCGTGGAAAGTGAAATTGGTATTTCGCCGAAGCATTTGGACTGCGGAATGAATATGCCGGAATCATCCGAAGATTCATCCTCCGAAGACCCTGAAACTTGCTGCGAGAACGTAATCGAAAAGCTTCAGGTAGAAGATGATTTCTCAGTTCAAAAAGCAGACTTAAAGCTTGATATCAAATTTTTAGCTGCCTTCATTCCTGTTTTTTTACTAGGCCTTGACTTTTTTGAGATCCCTAGTTTGGTTTTAGATTTTGCTGAAGGACCACCCTTACCTACTCCCCTACACATCCTTCACCAAGTTTTCCTAATATAGAATTCATTCCTTCAGCTATCTGCTGACCCCCGCAAAACCCCCGTTTTGTGCACCTTTTTCTTTTTCCCAAAGGAATGAATCATGCTAAACAAACTCATCAAGTATTTTCTTGAAAATAAACTAGTTACGTTTATTTTCCTGATCATTATAATCGCCTGGGGACTCGTAGTGGCCCCTTTCAATTGGAATATAAATTTCCTTCCACAGGACCCAGTACCTGTGGATGCGATTCCGGATATCGGTGAAAACCAACAAATCGTATTCACCGAGTGGATGGGACGCTCTCCTCAGGACGTGGAGGACCAAATCACCTATCCACTGACTACTTCTCTGCTAGGCCTTCCCGGAGTAAAAAGCGTGCGATCTAGTTCAGCATTCGGCTTTTCGAGCATCTACATCATTTTTGAGGAGGATATTGAATTTTATTGGAGTAGATCCAGAGTCCTAGAAAAATTGAATTCCCTTCCTGCAGGCCTACTTCCCGAGGGGGTACAGCCCAAACTAGGTCCTGACGCTACAGCTTTGGGACAGGTCTTTTGGTACACCTTGGAGGGCCGTGATGAAGATGGAAACCCATCAGGTGGATGGGACCTACATGAATTGCGAAGTATACAGGATTATTTTGTTCGCTATTCGCTTTCTGCGGTTTCTGGAGTAGCGGAAGTAGCATCAGTGGGAGGCTATATCAAAGAATACCAAATAGATATTGATCCTACAGCGCTGAAAGCCTATCAGGTAAGCTTGCTCGATGTGATGAATGCAGTCCGGCAATCCAATATCGATGTCTCTGCAAATACCATCGAGGTAAATCGGGTAGATTATTTTATCAGAGGACTAGGCTATGTAGAGGAACTGAGCGATCTAGACCAAGCTGTGGTCAAAACCACCGATAATACCCCCATCCGCATTCGAGACGTGGCCAAAGTCAATATTGGTCCCCAACCAAGAAGTATGGGAGGGATTTTGGACAAATCGGGCGCTGAGGCAGTTGGGGGTGTAGTCATTGCCCGATATGGAGAGAATCCTTTGGCAGTCATCGAATCAGTAAAAGCTGAAATCGACAAACTCTCAGATGGCCTTCCCTCCAAAACGCTTGACGATGGTCGGCTTTCAAAGGTTACCATCGTCCCTTTTTACGATCGGTCAGGATTGATCTATGAAACACTCGGTACGCTTTCAGAAGCAATTTCCCTTCAAATATTGATCACCATCATCGTGGTCGTGGTGATGGTGTACAACTTACGGGCCTCGCTATTGATTTCCGCACTTCTCCCCTTGGCAGTACTGATGTGCTTTATCATGATGAAGTACGCAGGCGTCGACGCCAACATTGTGGCTCTTTCAGGCATTGCCATAGCCATAGGTACCATGGTTGATTTGGGGATTATCCTCAGCGAAAACATTCTTCAAAAACTTGATCAAGCCCCTGAGGGTGAATCTAAGCTTAAAACGATTTTCACAGCTACTACTGAAGTTTCTTCAGCAATTATTACAGCGGTCAGTACCACTATCATCAGTTTTCTTCCAGTTTTCACGCTGCAAGCAGCTGAGGGAAAATTGTTTGGTCCCCTAGCCTACACCAAAACCTTTGCATTGGTTGCAGCCTTGATTTTCACTTTGCTGATTATGCCAGCATTGGCACATTGGGTATTTGGCAAGAATACACTGGGCAAGAGATGGAAGCTTTGGGGAAATGGCTTATTGATCCTTCTCGGAATAAGTACCTGGATTTGGGTTTGGGATTGGGCTGGCGGGGTTCTCTTAGCTTTTGGCCTCGCCAACATACTCTTATACTATTTCCCCAAACAACTGGAGTCAAAGCGAACCTGGATCCTTGTTAGCATTACCGTATTGGCTGTTTCTTGGCTACTGACTACTTACTGGATGCCCCTGGGGGTAGGTCTCAGCTCCTTTGCTAATTTCACTTTTATAGGAGTTCTACTAATCCTTTTCTTGGGTGGATTTAGGCTGTTTATCCAGGTCTATCCAACAATTCTCAGCTGGTGTCTCTCACACAAAAAGCAGTTTCTTGTTTTTCCTGCACTCATCATCCTCTTGGGAGCCAGCATTTGGTTGGGCTTTGGCCAGGTATTCGGTTTCATCCCGCGAACATTTGACGCGCTGGGTTGGAATATTCGCACGACTAATGCATGGAGCGCCATGGTTCATACCTTTCCCGGATTAGGTGAGGAGTTTATGCCGGCATTGGATGAGGGATCGTTTTTGCTGATGCCCACTTCTATGCCCCATGCAGGAGTTGATCAAAACCTCGAAACTCTTCAGAAACTCGACTTGCTGATCACAGCCATCCCAGAGGTGGATTTGGTGGTGGGAAAAGCCGGTCGGGCAGAAACAGCCATCGATCCCGCTCCCTTGTCCATGTTTGAGAACATCATCAATTACAAAAGCGAATACTTAATTGATGAAAACGGATACAGACAAAGATTTCAGACGAATGAAAATGGACACTTTGTATTGGATAATGGCCTTACCTATGATCCCGATTCCAATGAACCCTCTAGAATAGATCCCAAATTGCTAATCCCTGACCAGTCGGGAAAATATTTCAGACAGTGGAGAAAAGAAATCAAAAGTCCCGATGATATTTGGGATGAAATCGTACGGGTCACCAAGCTACCGGGCGTGACCTCAGCACCCAAGCTCCAACCTATTGAAACCCGGCTTGTCATGCTTCAGACCGGGATGCGAGCCCCGATCGGAATCAAGGTTTATGGACCTGATTTAGAGACTATTGAGTCATTTGGGCTGAAATTAGAGAATCACCTGAAAAATATTCCTTCGGTAAAAGCAGAGTCGGTCTTTGCAGATCGAATCGTGGGCAAACCTTATTTGGAAATTGACATAAACCGAAAGGAAATAGGCAGATATGGGATGAATGTAGCCGATGTGCAGGAATTCATCGAATCAGCCATTGGGGGTAAAATCTTAAGCACCACCGTAGAAGGAAGAGAGCGCTATCCGATCAGAGTCCGCTACGCGCGAGAGTACCGCGACAACCCTCAAGCCATCGAAGAAATTTTGATTCCCACTCCATCCGGGAGTTTCATTCCACTTGGGCAGTTAGCTACTATCGATTTCCGCAAAGGCCCGGATATGATACGAGGCGAAAATAGTTTTCTCGTCGGCTATGTGCTTTTAGATAAGAAACCTGGATATGCAGAAGTCACCGTGGTAGAAGATGCCCAGCGATATCTGGAGCAAAAGATCGATTCGGGAGAATTGGTAGTTCCACCCGGAGTTCGATTCGAATTCTCCGGAAATTATGAAAATCAGGTTCGCGCTGAAAAACGACTTTCTATCGTAGTTCCACTTTCGCTCATCTTAATCTTTTTGATTCTCTATTTCCAATTTAAAAGAGCTTCCACTGCTCTGATGGTTTTCTCCGGCGTAGCAATGGCCTTCTCAGGCGGATTCTTGATGCTCTGGTTATTTGGTCAAAATTGGTTTTTGGACTTGAGTCTTGGGGACATCAATTTGAGAGACCTATTTCAAATGAAAAGCTATAATCTTTCCGTGGCAGTTTGGGTAGGTTTTATAGCCCTTTTTGGGATCGCCACGGATGACGGGGTTATCATGGCCACCTACCTAAAACAGAGCTTTGAAAGCAACCAACCAACAGATATCAATGAGATACGGGCAGCGGTAATCGAAGCAGGACAACGAAGAGTACTCCCCTGCCTGATGACTACAGCAACCACTCTTTTGGCACTGATCCCCATATTCACTTCTACCGGCAAAGGTTCGGACATCATGGTTCCGATGGCCATCCCAGCCCTAGGCGGGATGATCTTAGAGCTTACGACCGTATTTATTGTACCGACGCTGTATTGCTTATGGGCTGAAAGAAAGCTCAAAAAGACAGTTTCAACCTTCTCTAAAGACTAAAAACCGTTGATTATGCGATATCTTATCATCATTATCTTGATACTGGCCATTCCAAAACTCTCTGGGGGGCAAGACTTGAACGATTACCTCATACAGGCTGCTGAAAACAATCCCGGGCTTCAGGCTAGCTATCATGAATACCTGGCGGTTTTGGAAAAAATCCCCCAAGCCGGAGGACTGCCTGACCCAGAGTTGAGCGCTGGCATTTTCATCAATCCTATGAGTCGCTTTATGGGAAATCAGATTGCTGATATTCGACTGACGCAACAATTCCCTTGGTTTGGAACACTGAAAACCAAAAAAACGATGGAATCTCAACTGGCAGAATCGATGTATTTTCGATTTCTCGATCAGAAAAGTCAGCTTTTTTTCTTGGTCAAGAGCACTTGGTTTGATATGGTCTTAATTCTTCATGGGATCATGCTTTTGGAAGAAGAAAGGGAGGTCCTTAAGCAGCAGGAAAAGCTACTGACCACCCAATTGGGAGCCGCAGATGCATCAGCAATGCCAAATGCCACCATGAGTAATTCGGGGATGCAGGAACTTTTACAACTACAACTGGAAGTCAATGCATTGGAAAATAAACTTGCGATCGAAGATCGGAAACTTAGAAATGAAAAAATCAAGTTTAACCAACTCCTGAATCAGGAAAGCGAGGAAGATATTATTATTCCAGCTCATTTGGAGGTGAAAGGTGAAGATCTAATGAGGCCTGGACTTTTGGATAGTATATGGCAAAGCAACCCACAAATCGCTCGAATTGAAGCAGAAGAAGAAGCTTTAATGGCAAACCAAAAACTCTCCAAATTAGCCGGTATGCCAAATTTGGGAGCCGGGCTTAATTACATGCCCTTTCAACCAAGAATGGAAAGTAATCAAAGCATAGGTGGCCAAGATATGTTCATGCCGATGGTATCGCTTTCCCTTCCCATCTATCGAAAGAAATATAAGGCCAAAGAGAATGAAAGTTTCTTACTGCAAGAAGCGAAATCCTTTGAAAAATCAGAGCTTCAAAACCAACTCACCAGAGCTTGGGCAGAAGCAGTTAGGGATTTCGAAATCGGTATTGAAAACCAACAATTATATGAAAAACAGCTGGAGTTGATTGAGAATCAAATCAATCTGAGCACGAGAAATTTTGAATCCGGAAATCAATCCCTCTTTGATGTTTTGGAATTGAAAAGAAAGGCATTCGTGAATGAACATCAACTTGAAATTGCTAAAAACCTACAATTAAAAAGTCTCGCAAAATTAGAAATGCTTTTGGGCAGATAAGACAATACTATCATGGCAACAATCCTAAAAAATAAATACGCTCTTGGACTCTTGATTCTAATTCTTGGAATCTCGATTGGATGGATCATCAGTCCAACCAATGAAACCGGAGATCACTCCCAGCATCTCCACGGGACAGTAGAAGGTGTGCCTCAAATCTGGACCTGCTCCATGCATCCACAGGTCCAACTGACTGAGCCCGGAGATTGTCCGCTTTGCGGCATGGAACTGATACCGGCTGATAGTCAGGAAGATGAAAGCGAAGATTCCCCGGTGCTGAAAATGACGGAATCATCTTTGGCTCTGGCACAAATTCAAACTATTCAGGTAGGATCTTCCAGTGGAAAAGGCACCTTGGAATTAACCGGCAAAATTCAAGCAGATGAAAGAGAAACAGCTTCCATTACGGCTAAATTCCCCGGACGAATCGAAAAACTCCATGTTACCTTTACCGGAGAAAAAGTAATCAAAGGTCAAAAATTAGCCTCCATTTATTCCGCAGAGCTACTTTCCGCACAACAGGAACTGCTGGAGGCATCAAAAATCAAAAATGACTTTCCGGAAATTTATCAAGCTGCGAAGCAAAAGCTTCGTCTTTGGAAACTTTCGGACGAACAAATTACATCTGTCGAAAAAGCAGGGACAGTTCAAGAACAATTTGATGTATTTGCTGAGCACAGTGGAATTGTGATGGGGCGCAATGTAGCCGTGGGCGACTATATCAACACCGGACAATCATTGTTTCAAATCGTCAATCTGGAAAAAGTATGGGTGATTCTCGATGCTTATGAAAGTGATCTTGGTCAAATACAAATAGGTATGCCTATTGATTTTTCAGTGGCAGGAATTCCGAATTCTGAATTCACCAGTAAAGTAAGTTATGTCGATCCAGTAATCAATCCGGAAACCAGGGTTGCGGCCATTCGGGCAGAAGTGCCCAATTCGCAAGGCAAACTCCTTCCCGAGATGTTTGTAAAAGCGGAGATTTCGAAATGGGATACAAGCAAAGAAAGATTGCTTATTCCCCGTACAGCGGTGCTTTGGTCAGGAAAACGATCCGTAGTTTATGTGAAGGTACCGAATCAAAGTTCCGCAGGTTTTGAAATGCGGGAAGTAGAAATAGGTGCTCTTCAGGGTGATAATTACCCTGTTTTATCAGGTCTCGAAAATGGTGAAGAAATAGTGGTAAATGGTGCTTTCACTATCGATGCGGCCTCTCAGCTAGCAGACAAGCCAAGCTTGATGAATCGAGCCTCAACTAATCAAATCGAAGTATCAGAGGATTTTTCGAAGGGTTTTAGCCAACTGGCTGATTATTATTTTGAGCTCAAAAATCAACTGGCATCCGATCAATGGAAGGGCAATAACAAAATATGGACAGGAATTCGTAATTCGTTGAAATTGATGGAAAATGAGGAGAAAACCACGATTCAACCTTCGGTATGGCTTGATGTTTTAAATGATCTCGAAAAAAGTAATGGGATCAAAGAAGCAAGGGTGAATTTCAATAGTTTTTCGAAACTAATGCTCGAAGCGAATGAAACCTACGGGTTGACAAATCGGACTGTTTACAAGGACTATTGTCCGATGGCTTTCGGTGACGAAGGAGCCTATTGGCTTAGTGAGAAAAAAGAAATTTTAAACCCTTATTTCGGATCGTCCATGCTAACTTGCGGCGAGGTAAAAGCAACCTACAGGAATTAAAACCCCTCGATTATTCGACAAATGAGATATACGCTTCTTCTATTCAGTCTTTTGCTTTTCTCCCTACCCAGCTATGGCCAATCAAAAGTACTGTCTGTCTTGCCTGAGTCCTCCATTCGAGGAGTACAAGTATTTGGAAAGCCTGTGGACAACCAAACCCGCTGCATTCACTGGCATTCGGATTTGGATATTATTGCGATCAAATTCAAGTGTTGCAACAAATACTACCCCTGCTTCACATGTCATGAAGAAGAGGCTGACCATGACCATCAAGTTTGGCCAAAAAGTGAGTATGATCAAAAAGCCATTCTCTGCGGAGTATGCGGGACAGAATTAAGCATCCAAGACTATATGTCCTCCAACAACACCTGTCCCAAATGTCAATCAGCATTCAACCCAGGATGCAGCAAGCATTATCATCTTTACTTTGATGAGGAAAAGAAAGAAATAGACTGATTATTCTGAATAGTGGGAAGCGTAATAGTCCTGATAGGCGCCTGAAGTGACATGATCCAACCAGTCTTGATTGGCCAAATACCAATCAATCGTTATTTCGATCCCCTCCTCAAATTGTAAGCTTGGTTCCCAGCCCAACTCTTTTTGGATTTTAGTAGCATCAATCGCATAGCGAAGGTCATGACCTGCCCGATCTTTCACAAAGGTGATTAGCTGCTCTGAAGTACCGCTCGGACGACCCAGCTTTTCATCCATTTTTTGACAAAGCAATCGGACGATATCAATGTTTTTCCACTCGTTAAACCCACCGATATTATAGGTCTCCCCAGCCTTTCCTTTATGGAAAACAGTGTCAATTGCCCGTGCATGATCTTTGACGAAAAGCCAATCCCGTACATTCTCTCCTTTTCCATAAACTGGCAAAGGTTTCATGTTTTTAATGTTGTTGATACAAAGTGGAATTAACTTCTCTGGAAAATGATTAGGCCCGTAGTTGTTGGAGCAGTTGGAAATGACTGTCCGCATTTTATAGGTATTTGCATAAGCCCTCACAAAGTGATCAGAGGCGGCTTTAGAGGCAGAATAGGGAGATTGAGGGTCATAAGCGGTGGTTTCCAGGAAAAAACCTCCGTCATGCAAGGATCCATAAACCTCATCTGTAGATACATGATAAAAGAGATGTTCATCCAGCTTATCAGTCCAAGCTTTTTTTGCAGCATTCAGCAAGTTAACCGTTCCAAAAACATTGGTCTTCACGAATGCCAAAGGATCTGAAATCGAGCGATCCACGTGCGACTCTGCTGCCAAGTGAATGACATCTGTAATTTGATGCATTTTAAAAACCTCGTCGAGCTTTTCTGCATCCTGAATATCCACCTTTACAAAAGTATAATTGGGGGAATTTTCTACTTCCTTCAGGTTCTCAAGGTTACCTGCATAGGTAAGAGCATCCAGATTAATAATTTGATAATCCGGATAATTTTCCACAAAAAGTTTGACTACATGCGAACCAATAAAACCCGCACCGCCTGTGATTAAAATATTCTTACTCATAAACACTATTTCTTGTAATACGCTAAATACCAATCAGTAAAGGCTTTCACACCTTCTTCAATGGTAGTATTGGGCTTATAGCCAGTATCTCGAATCAAGTCCTCTACGTCCGCATGGGAAGCCGGTACATCTCCGGGCTGCAGAGGGAGTAATTCCATCGTGGCCTTTTTCCCAAGTCCCTTTTCAATTGCATGAATGTAATCCATCAGTAGAACAGGTGAAGAGTTCCCAATATTGTAAACCTTATACGGTGCTTTTCCGCTTCCCGGATCTGGGTTTTGGGAGTCAAAATCAGGATTTGGACGGGCAGGCCGATCGGCTACTTTGAGTACACCCTCTACGATATCGTCTACATAGGTGAAGTCTCGTTTCATCTTCCCATAATTGAAAACCTGAATAGGCTTGTCTTCCAGAATAGCTTTTGTAAAAAGGAACAGCGCCATATCCGGCCGTCCCCAAGGCCCATAAACAGTAAAAAAGCGCAGTCCAGTTGTAGGAATCCCAAATAGATGACTGTAGGTATGAGACATCAATTCATTGGATTTTTTTGAAGCAGCGTAAAGCGAAATTGGATGATCGACTGGATCTGATGTCGAAAAAGGCATTTTCTCATTCGATCCATAGACCGAGCTAGAAGATGCGTAAACTAAATGCTTGACAGGATGAAATCTACAGCATTCGAGGATATTCAAAAATGCGATAATATTACTTTGCACATATACCTCAGGATGTGTCAAAGAATACCTCACTCCCGCTTGTGCTGCTAGATGGATGACAACATCAAATTTTTCGCTGCCAAATAAATCCATCAAAGGCTCTTTCTGAGCCAAATCCATTCTGATAAAACTAAAATTTGAAAATTTCTCTGATTCCAACTTTTTGTTGGTTTCAAGCTTATTTTTTTGAATTCCCAAAAAATCCAATCGATCGAATTTCAGATTGATATCGTAGTAATCATTGATTATATCCAAGCCTACAACTGTGTCCCCACGCTCCACAAGGGCTTTAGAGACATGAAAACCAACAAATCCGGCTGCACCGGTGACTAAATATTTCATTTTAAATTCACTTGCTAATCAAAGATTGCGTTTGGTTAAAGCAATCCTGGAGGTTCAAGAAGTTTTCTGATTGACCAAATATTCTAAAATCTTGAGTTATTAGGGCTCTTTCGATCAAATATAAACTATTCCATCTTATCAGCCTCTTGGATTAGGCGTTCATAGTTAGAAAAAATCTCAGCATGGATCCTCCTCCTGTCAAAGTTTGATGTTACCTCCTGATATAAAGCATCAGCCATAGTCAACATTCTATCCCGTTTTACGAAGGCAAATTCCATCGCCTCTTTCAGAATTTCTATATTTCCTACCGGAAAAATCAAGCCTGTTTTTTGCTGACTGACTAAATCGGTATTACCAATAATATCGGAGCAAATAATTGGAAGTTGCATCGCAGCTGCTTCCAAAAGTACATTCGGAAAGCCTTCTCGATGGGAAGGATGAACCAAAATATCTGCCAAAGCCATGTAATGAGCTACATGGTCCGACCAATCAATCTGCGTGATGCGTGGATGATCATTGATCTGCTGAATGGTATCAGGACTCAAGGGATTGAGATCTTGTTCAAAGCTACCAAGTAATACCAGTTTGGCACGGTTGACAATCTTTGAACTTAAGAATGCTGACACCAATTCCTCTATGCCTTTGTCCTTGACCAATCGACCAACAGCCAAGATGATAAAATCATCCTCACCCGGCATAATCCGCATGGTCGCGGCTACCAAATGATTTTCTTTCAGTACATTCCGGTTGTACTTTTCCAAATCAATTCCATTAGAAGAGCCTTTAGCGATTACCCGGAGCTTTTTTGACTCACAGAGATTATTCTCCTCTACAAATTTCTTAAGTCCCAAAGAATTGGGCCATACCTCCGAAGCGTTAGAATACGTCCACTTTTCGGCATTTTCTAAAAGGCTTTTTTTGTTGCCAGTGGCAGCCATGGCAGGGATTCCTGCGAGTGTGTGAATTCGAATTTTGACTCCAGCCAGATTAGCTGCAATCATCCCAAGGAGACCTGCTTTCGGAGTATGCGTATGAACGATATCAGGTTGCTCTTTCTTGAAAAGCCTGTAAAGTTTCCAGATACAAGAAAGGTCCTCAAAAGGTGTGATTCTACGGGTAAAAGGAATAACCTCATGTCTAACTCCCTCTGCCCTTTCAATATGTGGAATTTCTTTCCCGTCGGCACTGACCATTATCACCTCCCAACCCTTTTCCTTCATGTAGGCCATTTGGCCTTGAAGGAGCAGTTTGAGTGAAAGCGGTACAGTTGTAATCCGAATGAGTTTGGGCATATCCAAAAGTTTGATAAAAATGCAAATGTAAGATAATCGACAAATAAAGCGATCCAAAGTGCCATTCTTATGGCATTCGATCTTAAAGTAACGAATGAAAAAATCTAAAATTTCATTACCTCACAATCATTCAAAGTCTAAATCCTCTAATTGAAAAACCGCCTCCACTGGCAATTCAAAGACCTTGGCGATCTTGAGTGCTAAAACGGTGGAAGGAACATATTTACCTGCTTCAATTGAATTAATAGTTTGGCGGGAGACGGCCACTTTATCAGCTAAGTCTTGCTGTGTCAAATTATAGCGAGCTCGCTCAATTTTTATAGTATTCTTCATAATTCACATTTGAAAAGGCACACTATTAATTCAGCGAAAGCGGATATTCCTAACCAAATGAGTTTGGGAAATCCATGAAGTGATGAAGTTTGACTAGGCATTAGTTTTCCTTTTTGGATTGATACACTTGGACCTGAAATGCAGCATAGATGTATAAATTCAAAAGGAAAAGCACCAAATAAGCTGTAAACATCTCGGATGTCAGCCTATCAAAGCGCAGGTAATTGATCAACATCAGTGCTCCCAAGCCCCAAATAAGCCAGAAAAACCCCGTCTGAAAGGCCTGCAATCGGAAGCTTTGAATCATTTCATCCTCTACCTTTTCACGGGTGAGATTTAATATCCCAAAGCCTATCGCCCAAAATCCATAAATAATTTGGGCTGCCTCGTTTGGCTCTGTATCAGGATTAGAAAATGCCAAACCTATCACCAAAAGGATTGGTAGTGGGAAAAAGAGAAAAGCAAACTTCTTCCACGCAGTTGGCAAAAGCGGAACAGTGAGAAAAGATCTATTATTCATATGATTATAATTTTTTCTTGAAGGCCATATGGAATCTCGCACTTTTTACACTCATTCTAGTGTCTGGTACTTGAGTCGTGCTCGATTTCATAAGTCAAATATTTTTTACCAAATGTAAAACAAACTTTACTTTTTGTCAAAATTTCTTTCCTACTAATTTTAAAAAATTGAAGTTTAAATAAGATTAGTACTGAATATTTATGCTTTTTTAAAAAAAGGAGGACAATTCTTTACCTTTATTCAATCAAACAGATAAAAAATTAAGGTTTTTATGATCAGCAGTACAAAAATCACAATCATAGGATGTGGCAATCTTGGGACCTCCATTGCACGGGGCTTGCTATCCATACCAGGTTTTCCTGCGAATAATCTGACGGTCACCAAACGAAATACGAGCTCTTTAAAAGAATTTGAGAATCAGGGTGTACATACTTTATCGGATAATTTAGAAGCAGTTAAAGGCAGCCACATTGTAATCCTAAGTGTCAAACCTTACAACATCCCTTCAATATTGCAGGAAATCAAACCGGGAATGGATGGAGAAAATCAAATGATTGTATCCCTAGCAACCGGAGTGACTCTGGATGAAATTCTCGAAAATATTAATCCAACTAGCCCGACTTTTCGAGCCATGCCTAATATCGCTGCCGATATTCAAGAATCCATTACCTGTATTTGTTCAAAGAATACGAACTCCCAGCAAGAACAATTGGTAAAAGAGCTTTTCGATTCTATCGGCCAGACTATCACGATCGACGAAAGCCTCATGGAAGCAGCTACTGTCCTTGGTGCCTGCGGAATAGCTTACGTTCTACGATTTATGCGAGCGATGATTCAAGGTGGAATACAAATCGGCTTTGATGCCAAAACAGCCAGTCAAATCGTAAATCAGACTGTAAAGGGGGCCGCCCAACTGATGATTCAGAAAAATATGCATCCAGAGGAAGCGATCGATAAGGTCACCACTCCAAAGGGATGTACTATTGTAGGATTAAATGAAATGGAGCATCAAGGATTCAGTTCTGCCATGGTAAGAGGTGTCTTGGCCAGTTACGAAAAAATTGAGAAATAAAACTTTAACTGAGGTCAAAAAAAATTAACACTTTGATAATTTATTGGCTTGGGAGTGCCTGAGACCCTTCGCAATCGATTTAAAATAAAAAAGTACAATTTTTTATTTTATAAATCATAAAAATTTTATTGTAAACCAATAAGAGATTATTTTTATTTTGAATCTTTTTACTATTTTTGTTTCGGGTGATAAACAACTTTTGCTATTCCTTTTTGAAAGAAACGACTTTTAAAGGAAGGATTGTTTGGTATTTTTTATTCCTTCCTTTTTACATACTTCTGCTCATTCTGGCTCCGGTTTGGTGACCGGAGTTAGTTTTTGTAGCCTAGCTATCTCAATTTTTAATCTAGTATTGTGAATCGAAGTCCTAAAACCCCTCTTATTCCTTGATTCGGAGCAAACATGTAAGACGGATCAAATGTCAAAGCATTAGGGTTTCCTGGAGTAGGAATCACGCTTCCATCCTCTGCAAAGTCCACTCCCCTATCAAATGGATCAAATGCACGGGCAATGCTGTTGGCCGGAGGCAAAAAATTCAAAAGGTTTTTTACACCGCCATAAATCTCCCACCGCTTTCCAATCGTTTTTGTGGCTTGGATGTTTTGAATACTAAACCAAGGAGAATACTCTGGACGAGGATCCAATTCTCCCAACAATGGTAATCGCATCGGACCGTACACGTTGCCAGTGTAATCAATTTTCAAACCTATTCTTGAGAAACTATAGGCAATATTCCACACCCCAGAAAACCGCTCTGCCAAAATCTGACGTTCGGTAATTCCTTCTTCGGTGAGTGTCACGTCCAAGAATGTCGCACCAATATTCCCCTCCAACCCATTGGGTAAAGCGAAATTGGTGGTCAAGGAAACTCCTTGGGAAACCGAATGCCCATCAAGATTTGCGTAAATGATCTGATTGGGATTGGTTTCATAATCCGGGATAATCCGATTTGTGAAATAAGTGTAAAAGGCCGAGGCATCTAGGCTGAAAAAGGCTCCCGAATTAGTATAGAACTTCTTCACCAAATTCGCATTCGTATTCCAAGACCTCTCTGGCTGGAGCTCTTCTTCGAAAATCACATCTCTTGCCCCAGTCAATGCTGCATGATCTTCGGTAAACACATTTGCCACGCGGAATCCATTCCCCGCCGAAAGTCTAAATATTAAACTTTGGTCAGAGGAAGATACTTTGAAATTAGCGCGAGGTGAAAAGATAGGCCCATGAACCGAATTGTAATCAGCACGGGCTCCTAAAAGAAGGCTTTTATTTTTACCTACCTGAATTTCATCCTGGACAAACACCCCTGGAAGATGAATTTCAGATGGCAAATTCTGATCTAGTCCTACACTTGCAGTAGCGGGAGTATTGTCATCGTAGTAGGTGTAGCGATAAGCAAGACCTGAAAGGAGTTGGTGATTACCTAGGGACTTGGTCCAAGTCAATTGACCAAAGGCAATTTTCTGATCTCCGAGGTATAGCATATCCCCGTATACCGAATTTTGATTATGTCCATTGGCAGAAAACTGAAAGTTCAGATTTTCTATGGTTGGAAGTTCATAATTTCCAAAAAGCTCCCAGCGACTCGTGTAAATGCTTTCTCCGTAGATCTCGTCACCACCTCGGAATTCCGGGGTCCAATTCATTTCTCCTCCCCACCGATCCTCATAGAGGTATCTAAAGGCTACATTAAACTCCTTACTGTTTTTTCGATCTACGCGAAATTTTTGAAAAAGTGAAATACGTTTTGACAGAGTCACGTCGGTCATCCCGTCCTCATTGTTGTCAATTGGATTATCATACTGAAAAGTATTAATGCCTGTCAGAGAATGAACACGTTCACCAATCTTTGTTTTTAGACCCAGGTCCAGATTGAGCTCTCCCCAACTCGTCCCAAAAGCATCTACTGAAACAATGGGGGCCAGTTCCGCCCGCTTGGTAATGATATTAATCAATCCACCCACAGCTTCTGAACCGTATAACGTCGATGCAGGGCCTTTGACCACCTCGATTCGATCAATAAGGGATTGCGGGATTCCTGTAAGCCCATAAACGGTCGCAAGACCACTCACAATCGGCATCCCATCGATCAAAACCATAGTATAAGGCCCTTCCAGCCCATTGATATGAATGTCTCCCGTGTTACAAATATTACAATTGATCTGAGGGCGAACTCCATTAATGGTTTGAAGTGATTCAAATATGGACGGTGTCGGATTGGCTTTGAAGAATCCATACTTGTAAACCTCAATAGGAACGGGACTATTCGATCTTGAAACTTCCTGAAGCGTTCCGCTGACTACCACTTCTTCTAAGCTTGTATCTAATGCCTGAAGCGAAATCACAAGTTCTTCCTTAGAGGGAATTGTCCAATCTTCCACAGATTTACGATAACCCATCATCGAAGCCTCTACCCGATAAGTACCAGAAGCAAGTCCTTCTATCGAAAAATATCCAGCGCTGTCCGTCATAGTCCCTTTGCCCAACTCAGGCAGATAGATGGATGCAAACTCTACTGGCTTATCCGAATAAATTACTCGCCCCGAAAGACTCCCTTGGGCAAAAGCTCCAAATGAGGAAAAAAACATAAGAACTAAGAAACTGTATAGCTTTTTCATAATTAATGCAACTTTGTTGCAATTATAAGAATTTTCGTTTTATATCACTAATTAGATATGCAAATATATTTTGTTAGACTATTCTAACAAATTTGATTTGAAAGTATTTTTAAAAATATTTGAGGAAAATAAGATTCTATGGCATCTATCACAGAGGAAAACTATCTAAAAGCCCTATTCAACCTATCTAATAATCAGGGCGAGGCAAGTATATCTGATTTAGCTAATCAACTGGGCGTCAGTATGCCTACCGCTAATAGCATGGTGAAAACACTTCAAAAACAAGGGTTATGCCGGTATGAAAAGTACAAACCCGTGGTATTGACCGAACAAGGAAAAAAAGCTGCAGCACTCATCATCCGCAAGCACCGACTCACAGAAATGTTTTTGGTAAACAAAATGGACTTCGGCTGGGAAGAGGTCCATGAAATTGCTGAGCAAGTAGAGCATATTCACGCACCCAAATTCTTTGAGCGAATGGACGAAATGATGGGCTTTCCGACCGTAGACCCGCATGGTTCTCCTATTCCAGACAAGCAGGGAAGAATACAAGAACTGCATTTAAAAAGTCTGAGTGAAGCAGCGCCTGGCCAAGAAGCAGTAATCGCGGCTCTATCTGACTCTTCAGCGGAATTTTTGGCTTATCTTAACTCTCGCCAACTGAGTCTCGGTACAGAATTGAAGATTCTATCAAAAGAATCCTTTGACCAGAGTATGACGGTAGCTTATGGTGAAAAGGAGCGGGAATCGCTCAGTCAGAAAGTATGCGAAAAACTTCTAATCAGGATTTTTGATTGATCTAATAATCTTTATTCCAACCCCTACCCGACTTCTTTTCAGCTTTTATCTTCTTGGCTTTAAGTCGCTTTTCAACAGCTGCCTTGCTCGGTTTTGTTGCTTTTCTAACCTTCTTTTTTACAAAGGACTTGCGAAGTAGGTCATAAAACTTTCGAATGACCAAGTCCTTATTTTGAATCTGGGACCGCTTATCCTGTGCTGTCAGGTGAAGAATTCCTTCTTGGTCGATTTTATTTGCAGCTTTTTTGTAGAGAATTTCTTTTTCCTCCTCAGTAAGCACCTCTGAAGAATTGACAGGAAAGAGCAACTCAACCTTCGTCTCGACCTTATTGACGTTTTGACCGCCGGGGCCAGAGCTTCTCGAAGTCTTGAATTGAAACTCCTTTTCAAAAACTCCCGAATTTATTCTCTGATTAAGTTTAATTACCATTTTTTTAAAAACTTCAAACCTCAAAGACCTAACCATCAAACCCTAACTCGGTTTGTCCGTGGACAAAACTTGATTTTTCTTTATTATTCTCAATGATTCCAGGAGCCGAATTTTGTTTTACTTCACAGGCTCTACTTTGTATCCAGCTTTCTCAAGTAAGCTTATCACACCATTTTCTCCCCCAAGATGTCCCGCACCTACCGCAAAAAAGGTTGCTTCTTCCTTCATGAGATTTTCCATGTCATCAATCCATTCTTCATTGCGGTCATCTAGCATGATCTCTGCAAAATCCCCGGTCATAGTACCTGATTCAGCTATCATTTTATACAACTGATCCAAATCTTCGGCCTGATAGGCTTCAATCATTTTGGCAAACTCCTTTTGTGTATAATCCTCGGTAACCATTTTACCCAGCTCATCCAGTTGATAGTCAACAGGAATCTGATCAAAAACCTGCATTTGAAACTCAACAGTTTCTAATCCCAAAATCTCCTTTTGCTGTTCGGCTGCTAGATTGGTAAAAAACAGTTCATAGCTTTCAATCTGCTCACAAGGAAGCTGCTTCAGCATAATCATGCTCGACAGTACAAATGGCTTAAGCACTCCAAACTGGGAGATACTAGCACCATAATTTTCCATCAAAAACTGATTCAGAGCCTCTTTATATTCTTCCTTGATCTGAGGTTCGAGGTTTTTCATTCCGGCATTTAGCGAAAGTTGCTGCATTTTCTGCTGCATCGTAGGATCATCCATGTCGAGCTCCATTACAAGCTGATCAGTATTTTCAAAAGCCGCTTTGATACGATCATCCATCATAAACTGATCAGGACAGATCAAATGAATGGTACCAAACAGATAGGAATCTTCAGCCAGTCCATTCCCGCTAATTTTCCAAAGCAGGCTTTTTTCAGCCTGTCCATAAGCAGTAAAGCCCATGGAAATCATCAGCAGACATGCTAACATCCATTTAATTGAGTTATTTTTTATCATGATTTTAAGATTTTGTTGGTTCTAAGCTATGAACAAGGAATCAAAAAAAACCAAAAACCTTTTCAATCGCAGAAATTGGAAGGTCTAGCTAAGAAAAAACCTGTTGAACAAAGCCTCCAAATAGCTCATTTAGGAAAATAAATTAAAAAATACGGCAGAAAAACTCTGAATTTCATTACTATTCTTTTAAATTGACACAATAGTATTAAAGCCTTGCTTTCAAACCCGTTAAACTATGAAAAACAGAAGGGAATTTCTGGTCAAATCAGCCATGGGAATAGCTTCACTCGCGGTGGCTCCAGGAGTATTAAGAGGTGCACCAGCGATAATCAAAAGCTGGAACAAACCCGATAGTCGAATCAATGGCGTACAAATTGGCTGCATCACTTACTCCTTTCGATCTCTTCCCGACCAAAGCGCTGAGGCTACTTTAAAGTATGTCGTTGACAGTGGAATTTCAGCAATCGAACTAATGGGTGATCCTGCAGAGAGTTTTGCCGGGATGCCTCAGGCTGGTTTTGATCGCAGGAGAGCATGGCAGCTTGGCCGGAAAGCAAGAAGCGGAGAAAGTTTAACCGAAGATGAGCAAAAAGAGTTGAAGGATATCCAATCGGAGGCTGATGCTTATTCAAAGGCTGTGGCTAATTGGAGAGCAAATGCCGATATGGCTCCATTTGAAAAGCTTCGAAAGATGTACAAGGACGCAGGTGTAAGCATTTATGCCTTCAAGCCAAGCGCATTTGGCTTCAACAATACCGATGCAGAAATCGCCTATGGAATGAAAGCAGCCAAAGCATTGGGAGCTTCTCATGTCACACTAGAGCATCCATCTAATGATGCACATACACTCAAGCTGGGCAAGATGGGCGAGCAAAATAAAATGTCTGTAGCCTATCATGGCCATGAGCAGCAAACCTTTGACTTTTGGGATACGGCCTTGGCTCAGAGCCCAAATAATGCGCTAAATCTAGATATGGGTCACTATATCGCTGCAGGACACCAAGACCTGTTTCCACTCATTGAAAAAAACCAGCAGCGGATTCTCAGCATGCATACCAAGGACAGGCAGACACCTGAGCATGGTAAAGGAAATGTAGCTTGGGGAACTGGTGACACTCCGATTGGAGATGTCTTGAAAATGATGCAAAAAAACAAGTACAAATTTCCAGCTACGATCGAATTGGAATATCAAGTTCCAGAAAATTCAGACCCTGTCTCTGAAGTACAAAAATGCCTGGAATTTTGTAGAAAATCTTTGGCCTGATTCCTTGAAAAACAGGAACTTAACACAGCCTGCCGGCAGCGGAAACGTTGCCGGTTTTTTTATAGAATTCGTTTCAAACCCTCCAGTCTTCCTAGTGCCTCCTGCAACTCGGAATCTTCTTTTGCAAAGCAAAATCGAATAAACTTATGGTCCTGTCCATTGTGATAAAAAGCAGAAACCGGAATACAGGCAACCTTGAGTTCCTTTGTCATACGCTCTGCCAATTCCTTATCTGAAATATCCGATAGATGACCATACGAGGCCATCTGAAAAAAGCTTCCTTGCGCAGGACTAAATTCCAAGCCTGTTGATTTTAATCCCTGACAGAAAAAATCCCGCTTTTTTTGATAGAATTCAGAAACTGATTCATAATTGGAAGGAGCCTTCAGGTATTCTGCCAAGGCATATTGGATTGGCGTTACCGTGCTGAAAGTGACAAATTGATGAATCTTCCGAAACTCGTCCATCAGTTCTGGTGGGGCGATGCAAAACCCTACTTTCCATCCTGTCACATGAAAGGTTTTGCCAAATGATCCGCATACGAATGCCTTTTCCCTCAACTCTTCATGTCCTATGAGAGACAGATGTTTTCTCTCGTCAAAAGTGATATGCTCATATACTTCATCGCTGATCACAAAGATATTTCGATCCCTTATCAGTTGGGCCAAACGATCCAAATCCGAAGAAGACCAAACATAGCCGGAAGGATTGTGAGGAGTGTTGATTACGATTGCCTTGGTTTTAAAAGTCACGGAGGAAATAACCCTTTCCCAGTCGATTGAAAAATCGCCTTTTTTCAAAGGAATATGAATGGGAATTCCACCACTGAGGAGAATAGCAGGCTCATAGCTATCATAAGCAGGCTCCAAAATCAAGACTTCATCACCAGGCTTAACCACCGCTGTGATCGCACAAAAAATAGCCTCAGTAGCCCCTGAAACTATACTGATTTCAGTTTCTGGATTAGGTCGATATGCATGGCAACGCGCTGTTTTGACTGATAGGACATCTCGGAGCACAGAAACACCCGGCATCGGTGCATATTGATTAAATCCTTCTCTTGTGTACTTGGCCACCAACTCCAAGAGTTTTGGATCCGAATCAAAACCAGGAAAGCCCTGAGATAAATTGATGGCATTATGATCTTTTGCCATTTGAGACATGACCGTAAATATGGTGGTACCTACATGGGGTAATTTTGATCGAAGGGGCATGAATTAAATTTATGCTACAGAAAGCATCTAAAATGAAGATTTAACTTGTAAGTATTAATTCTTAATTTGATAAAAATAACCGAGCAATGAAACCCTTTCCAATTTTTCTAACCCTATTACTACTTTCTCTCCATTCGATAGCCTACTGTCAAGAGCCGATCAAACTCTTGCCTGAAAACCCTCACTATTTCGAATACGAGGGAAAACCTTTGGCCCTAATTACCTCGGCTGAACATTATGGTGCCTTGGTGAATTTGGATTTTGACTTTGAGAAATACTTGAAGACACTTCATCAAGAGGGCATGAACTATACCCGGATTTTTATGGGAAGTTATTTTGAAATAGCTTCTACCAGCTTTGGGATCAAATACAATACGCTAGCACCAGAGAAAAACCGGGTAATCACACCCTGGAAAACCGTGGAGCGTGACGGAAGAATTTTGTACGACTGGTCAAGTTATAATCCCACCTATTTTGAGAGATTACATGAGTTTATGAAGCTGGCTGAGGAGCTCGACATCATCGTAGAAGTTACTTTTTTCTCTTCCATTTACACAGATGAACACTGGGAAATCAACCCGCAAAACCCTTTAAACAGAATAGATTCAGCAGCTCCACTTGAGCGAAAACTGGTACACACTACTCAAAACGGATCCTTACTCGAACTTCAAAAGTCTTATGTCAGCAAGTTGGTAACAGAACTCAATCCATATTCGAATTTCTTCTTTGAAATCCAAAATGAGCCTTGGTCCGACCGAGGCCGATCCATCCTAAATCTGAAAAATCAATATTCATTAGATGCTGACTGGACAGAAAAAATCGACATCGCTGACTCACTTTCCTTGGCTTGGCAAGATGAAATGGTCAAAACCATTGTAGAAACAGAAAACGGCCTTCCCAAGAAGCACCTGATCGCCCAGAACTATTCAAACTTCTACGCACCGCTTTCCAAAATATCTGAACATATTTCTATTCTAAATTTTCACTACAACTGGCCCCAATCTGCCACCATGAATTATCATTGGGATCGGGTAATTGGCTTTGATGAATCAGGGTTTGCCGGAAACTCCGACATGGTTTACCGAAGACAGGCTTGGGCATTTTTATTTTCTGGCGGAGGACTTTTCAATAATTTAGATTATTCATTTTTCACCGGAAAAGAAAATGGCACACTTGTAAATGAAGCACCTGGTGGTGGTAGGGTGAGTCTTAGAAAGCAGTTGAAAATCCTCCATGACTTCTTCCATTCCTTTGACTTGAAATTCCTCACTCCTGATCAGGATGTGGTAATTGGGTCTCCTGGATTTCTAACCTATGCCATGAAAAATGGAAATCAGGGGTATGGAATCTTTGTAGTCGAGGCAGGAGAACAGTCCAGCTACCTAAAACTGAATGTACCGCCGGGAACCTATCGAGTGGAACTACTCAATACCCTGACGGGTGAATTGAAGAATATCCGCAGCTTTCAAGTCACGGTCGAAGAGCTGATCTTAACCCTGAAGCTTAATCAAGGCGAGATCGCCGTCAAACTGATTAAAGAGTGAGACAAAAATTTCAAGGTACATTAACCGCTTTTGACTACAATCATTGGCAATACCACTTCCCTGTGCCGGATGAGGTAGCTGAGGCAATGATTCGTGGTGATAACCGGAGAGTATTGGCTTGGTTTGAAGAAGAGGGTCCTTTCCATGTCGCATTGATGAAAGCCAAGGAATATTGGTATATTCTAGTTTCAAAAAATCTTAGAAAAAAGCTCGGGCTAAATGAAGATAGCCCCTGCAATATTTCGCTAGAGCAAGATCAAAGCGAGTATGGTCATGAAGTCCCTGAAGAGTTTGAGGTACTTTTGGATCAAGATGAAGAAGGTCAAAAATATTTCGACTCCCTTACTCCAGGAAAGCAGCGATCATTAATCTATTTGGTCACCAAAGTAAAAAATCCAGAAAGCCGAATGAAAAAGTCTTTGGCCATCTTGCATCACCTCAAAGTGGCCAAAGGGAAACTGGACTTCAAACAGCTAAATGAATGGATCAAGCATTACAATAACCTTTAGGAAATCATGAATCAAAAAGCCTTTGAAAAAATCCGAAAAATAGCATTTGATGCCTTGGAGCAGGTTGATCGGGAATCTCTGACCGAATCCTGGGAAGATGCAGTTGTAAAAGAATCAGAGAATCAATTTTTGGTAACATTCAAAACATTTGAAAATTTGATCAAGGGACCTCTGACCGTCCTGATTGACAAGAAAACAAAGGAAGTATTGATGATTCAGCCAAGAGGATAAAAAAAGGGGCCGAAGCCCCTAGTACATCAATCAATCATTTTTTTCTAAACCCAATTTCAGGCGCCTCGCTTGGCGATTGGCTTCTTTTTTGGGTCTGCTTGCTCCGAAAGTTCCACGATTGATTTTTCCTCGTTTAGATTTCAAATCTCCTTTTCCCATAAGAACTTAGGTTTTTGTTTCACATACGTGAAATTAAAAAACATAGCCATTCGAGTCAATTTTGAGACAATTGATAATGTCGAAGGCAAAAATCATTTCTGAATTTCCTAACTTACCTCATGCAGCAAAGCCTACAAATCAATATTGATCTCGGAGAAGGAGTCCCTCATGAAAATAAACTGATCCCATACCTTCACGCTGCCTCTGTAGCCTGCGGTGGACATTACGGGGATCGAGATAGTATTCGGAAGACGGTGATAGCTTGTGGCGAATTGGGAAAAAAAGTAGGAGCTCATCCCTCCTATCCTGACCGGAAAAATTTCGGCAGAAAATCTTACCGGATACATCGGATGCAATTGCTGGATACCTTACTTGAGCAAATCCATTTATTTCAAGAAGTAATTCAAGCTCAGGAAATGGAGTTTGACCATATCAAATTTCATGGGGCGCTCTACAATGATGCAGCATCACAGCCAGAGCTTGCCAACTGGTTGAGTGAATTTTTATATTCTGAGTTTCCGGAGATTCCCGTCTTCGTACCTCCTTTTTCAGAAATGGAGCGAGCTGCAGAATTTGTGGGCCTAAAAACCAGAAAAGAACTATTTGGAGACCGAGCTTACACTGATCAATTATTATTACTGCCAAGAACTGAAAATGGAGCGCTTTTATCAAATTTAACGCAGATTGAAGCTCATATCTTTCCAATCTTAAAGGAATCAAAAGTCCATACCCTAAACGGCAAAGAGATTAAAGTATCGGCAGAAACGATCTGCTTTCACGGAGACAATCCCGGGATTCTTGATTTTCTTCCCAAAATCTTTATTAAATGGTAGTCAAAAGACCAGAATTAAGGAAAATCACCCCAAAGATATGGGAGTTGTTTTGGGAGGAAGAACCCTCAAGCAGCCTCCGCAACAATAGAATCAGCCTAAAAAAATGGCTGGATAATCAACACCAATCAGAAATCTTTGAAATCAGACAGGGGTATCAGACTATCAGTATTGTTTGGAAAAATGAAGGTCCGGAGGATTTTTATACTTCACTTCCAGAATGCCTTAACTCAGACGATTTAAAACCCCAAACTTGGGAAATCCCAGTCTGCTATGGAGGAAAATTCGGAAAGGATTTGGATCAGCTTTCTAAAGACAAAGCCATTAGCAAAGAAAACCTGATTCAAATTCACAGTCAGAGTGAATATGTATTGGAGTTTTATGGCTTTTTGCCGGGATTCATGTATTTGTCAGGTCTGCATCCAGATTTGATATCGACTAGAAAATCCATTCCTGATCGAAAGGTCGAAGCAGGATCAGTAGCTATTGGAGGAAAGCAAACGGGGATATACCCCCTAGAAAGCCCAGGAGGATGGCATGTTATTGGAAAAACTCCAATTCAAATTTTCGACAAAGACAAAAACCCTCCGGTAAATCCGCATCCCGGAGACTTCGTTCGATTTTATCCGATATCTGAGGAAGAATTTGATGAATTATCAGCTAGCTCCAAAACTCTGGGACAGTCATGATCAAAGACACTGCATCTGCCAGCATTTTGAAAACTGGCCCGGTTACCAAAATCCGAGATCTTGGACGAATTGGATTTGCTGAATTTGGAATCGCTCAAGCCGGCCCTTTGGATCAGTCAGCCTATTTATGGGTAAACCATTTACTGAGAAATCACCAAAATGACGCTGTTCTGGAAATCACCCAACCAGGTTTCTCCATTCGATTTGACGCTCCGACTTTGATTTGCCTTGCTGGAGCTAAAGCTCAAATGTTTTTGAATGGGGAGGAAATTGCCTCATCTGGTCTGATTCCTATTTTGGAAGGGTCAAAGCTAGAAATTGGAAACTTTGAATTAGGCAGTATTCTTTACTTGGGAATAAAGTGGGGCTTCCGAAGTCCCACTTGGCTTGGTTCGAGAAGCTATTCCAAAGGAATCAGCGACCAAGACTTTGTCAAAATCGGTGATTCAATCTCCTATTTCACCAATCATGAAACGCCTACCATTCAAACATTTAGTCAAGCAAACTGGGACTATAAATACCTCACTGAATCAGCGATAAGGGTGTATGCAGGACCAGAGTTTTCCCAACTCTCTGAAAAGAAGAAGGAAGAAATTATCGGCCGGGAATTCACCATTTCAACCTTAAAAAACGGTATGGCCATTCAGCTTGAAGAACCTTTTCCAAACCAACTATCGGAAATATACACTGCCCCTGTTTATCCAGGAACAGTTCAACTGACCCCTGGCGGAAAAATCATCTGTTTGCTCAGCGATGCACAGGTCACAGGTGGATATCCCCGAATACTTCAAATTCACGAAGAGGATATCCGGAAATTGGCACAAAAAAAACCTGGAATCACAATCAAATTCAAACTTTTGAAAATGAATTTTAGGAAAATATGAGAAATATTTGAGCAAAGTAAGATAGACTGCTATCTTGAAAGGAACTTTTCAAAAACCCGACATTCATGAACACTGAACTAATCGAACTAGTCAAAAAGCAGGGAATGGACCCAGAGACCGTTTCTCAGCAAATCGAAAATTTCAAAACGGGCTTTCCTTTTTTAGAAATCACAGGACCTGCCACTCCCAATAATGGTATTCGAATCATGTCGGATGAAGATTTGGACCATTTTCAGGAAACCTATCCAAAAAAGGCTGCTGAAATCGAAGTTGTCAAATTCGTCCCAGCCTCAGGAGCTGCATCCAGAATGTTCAAAGATCTTTTCGCCTTTTTAGATGGTGATGGTGACATTAGCAAAAGTGGTTTTGTCCAGAAGTTTATGGATAAAATCGAAAAATTCGCCTTCTACCAAGATCTTGATGAAGTCCTAAAATCCAAAGGAACAAGCATTTCAGACTGCTTGGACCGTAAAGATTATAAGGAGATTTTAGCTGCATTGCTTAATGAAGATGGGTTGGGATATGGAAGCCTCCCAAAGGGGCTCTTGAAATTTCACAGCTATGAATCCGGGACACGAACACCAGCTTTTGAGCACCTGATAGAGGGAAGTCAGTACGCTGTCGGGAAAGGTAAAATCGTAAAAATCCATTTTACTGTCTCTCCTGAACACGAGGAGAAGTTTAGAGCTGAGATCGATAGCATTGTTCCTCACCTTCAAAATGAAACAGGCCTTAAGTTCGAGGTCAGCTATTCACAACAGAAAAAGAGCACAGACACCATTGCTGTCACCATAGAAAACGAGCCTTTCCTTGAGGAAGATGGGAGTATTCTATTCCGACCTGCAGGACACGGGGCATTGCTCGAAAATCTAAATGACATCGATGCAGATCTAATCTTTATCAAAAATATCGATAACGTGGTGCCTGATCGAATCAAGCAAGCGACGGTAGAGTACAAACAAGCAATCGGTGGGCTCCTGCTGGAAGTGCAAGGAAAAGTATTCGAAGCACTGGAAGAACTTGAAACCGAAATATCCCCTGCGGCCATCGATCGGGCAAAGAAAGTTTACGTGGAAGATTTGGGAGGAAAGCTTCCGGCAAGATTTGATGGAATGCCTCGCATGGAGCAGTTTAGTTTTCTCAAGGGAAAGCTGAATCGACCAATCCGAGTTTGTGGTATGGTGAAAAATACCGGAGAACCCGGAGGAGGACCATTCTGGATAGCCGAAGAAGATGGCTCCCAATCATTACAAATTTTGGAAACTGCCCAAATCAATTTGGAAGATCCAAACTCTGAGCGGCATTTGCAGGCGGCTACCCATTTCAATCCAGTGGATTTGGTTTGCGGAACGAGAAATTACAAGGGTGAAAAATTTGATCTGACCCAATACCGAGACATGAAAACAGGATTTATCACAGAGAAATCCAAAAGTGGCCGGGAACTGAAAGCCTTGGAACTTCCTGGACTTTGGAATGGCTCAATGGCTGGATGGAACACCCTTTTTGTGGAGGTACCGTTGATTACTTTCAATCCTGTGAAAACTGTCAATGACTTGCTTCGAGAGGAGCATCAATAAAACCAAAGCCGGGCAAATACCCGGCTTCCTTTATTCTTCTTTTTTACCCTCGTAGAGATCGTATTTTAATAAGCGACAATCTATTGTTCCATTCCAGAATTCAATTCTTCGACTAGCCCGAAGACCTACTTTTTTGGCAAGGCTAAGATTCCCCGTAAAAATATAGCCTCTGTAACCCGCACACTTCTGTTTTAGAAAATCACCGATTCGGCTGTAGGTTTCTACCAACTCTTCCTCTTCCCCCAATCGCTCTCCATATTCTGGGTTGAACATGATAACCCCTTTGGGCCTTTCAGGGATTTCCGTCTCTTCAAAATCACATACCTGGAAATCAATCAGATGCTCGACCTCAGCAGTAGCGGCATTTTCCTTTGCAAAAGAAATAGCCTGTAGCGAAATATCCGAAGCAATAATTTTCACCCCGGGATTGTCTATGACCTTATCTCTGAGCTTTTTCATCTTTGCTTGATAAGCCTCCTCAGGGTATCCCAAAATACTCATGAAAGCGTAATGGTCACGATACAGACCAGGAAAGCGCTTGCATGCCATCAAGGCCGCTTCAATGGCCAAAGTACCTGAGCCACACATGGGATTGATGAATGGAACGCGTGTATTCCATTCGGTAGCCATGATTGTCGCTGCGGCTAGATCCTCCATCATTGGAGCTTTTCCGGGAATCTTCCTGTAGCCATGCTTGGCAAGGGTATCTCCAGTAGTATTGAGATAAATTTGCGCCTGTGTCCCTTTCCAGTACACCTGAATGACCAAACCTGAAAACTCTGAACCCGAGTCAGGTCTCCTTCCAAATTTCTCCCGAAAACGATCTACAATTGCATCTTTTACTTTTACATTCACAATTAAAGGGGTGGTAACCGTATCATTCTCTACCACCGAATTGACTGAAAAATAGCCGTCCACGTCCAAATAATCTTCCCAGGGCAATGCCTTGATTCTCCGGTAGATATCAGAGGCTTGATGAAGATAAATACTCCGAATCTCAAGTAAAACATGAGAAGCAGTACGGAGATGAAGGTTCAAGTCCATGCAATCCTCCAGAGAGGCTTTGAGCTCCACTCCAGTTCGGTGCACTTTCTCAGGAAAAAATCCCAACTCACGGATTTCCTTTTCCAAATAGTCAACGGACCGATCTTTACAAGTCACAAATACCGTCCGTCTTTCATTAAAATCTAGCATGCACAAAAGTAGATAATTTGAAAGAGAATGCTTCAGCGAGATTTTCCGGGAGTAAAATATCTTTCAAAAATTCGCAATCGATTGCGTAACTTGAGTACTTGTTCATTTGTGCACAAGCCCTGAATTCTTCAATTTAGAATATCAAAAATCACCAAAATACATGATACGAATACGATCAATTTTCACTGTCATTCTTGTTCAGTTCCTATTATTTTCCTGTGCAAAGCAAGAAGAATCAGCAGATGATGGCTGGAGAGAACTTTTCAATGGTCAAGACCTCTCAGGCTGGAAAGCTGTTGCGGGTACCGCTGAATTTTCTGTTGAGAATGGAGAAATAGTAGGTACCGCAGTGGAAGGGTCTCCAAATACTTTTCTGATCACCGAGGAGACATTTGGAGATTTTATTTTAGAGTTAGAATTGAAAGTGGAGCACCTGTCTTCCAATTCAGGGATCATGGCAAGAGGACAATTTGATCCCAGTGCAAGAGAGGGAAACGGCCTGGTTTATGGCTATCAAATCGAGGCTGACCCTACCGAAAGGGCCTGGTCTGCTGGAGTATATGATGAGGCAAGAAGAGGATGGCTTTACCCTTTGGATCTCAATCCCTCAGCCAAATCAGCATTCAAACTTGGAGAGTATAACAAATACCGAATTGAAGTTATCGGCGATGAAATCAAGACATTTCTCAATGGACAAGAAGTAGCTTATGTCGTCGATGATATGGATTCAAAGGGATTTGTTGGTTTGCAGGTACATAGCATTAGAAACCCTGAAGATGCGGGACGGAAAACTTATTTCCGAAACGTTCGAATCAAAACGGAAAATCTTGATCCTAAACCTTTTGATTCGGACATTTTTGTGGTGAACAACCGAAAAAATGAATTGACTGATTACGAAATCACTCAAGGTTGGAGACTTCTTTTCAATGGACAAAACGCTGAAGGATGGGTAGGCGCTTATAAAGACTCCTTTCCGGATTTTGGTTGGTCTATTTCGGACGGAGTCCTGACTATAGCCGCTTCTGATGGTGGTGAATCTACCAATGCCGGTGATATTGTGACTGAAGAAAAATTCAGCGCTTTTGATTTGGGGTTTGAGTTCAAACTCACCGAAGGTGCCAATAGTGGTGTGAAATATTTTGTCACACTCTCTGAAAACAACTCCGGCTCTGCAATCGGCCTGGAGTACCAAATCTTGGATGATGAAAAACACCCCGATGCCAAAATGGGAAGAGATGGCAATCGGACTTTAGCTTCCCTTTATGATTTGATCAAAGCTGATAAGCAAAGTCGCTTTATCAAACCAATTGGTGAATGGAATAAAGGTAGAATCGTAGTAAATCCGGATAATCGAGTAGAGCACTTCCTAAATGGAGTCAAGGTAGTGGAATACGTTCGAGGATCTCAAGAATACCGGGATCTAGTCGCCATTTCGAAATATAAAGTTTGGGAAAATTTCGGGGAAGCTACCGAGGGGCATATACTCCTTCAAGACCATGGCGATGAAGTCAGCTTTAAAAACATCAAAATCAAGACCTTAAATTAACCTATCAAATCATGAGTAAGCAATCCAGAAGATCTTTCATCAAAAAAAGCACAGCGGCAAGTCTTGGTATGTCAGCCTTGGGAGCGGTAGGCTTTTCTGCCAGATCCTACGGAAGAATCCTTGGTGCCAATGACAGATTGAATGTCGCCATCGCTGGACTTGGCAGAAGGTTGGGCGCTTTCTATGAACCTATCGCCATGAAGTCTTCCAATGTCAATCTTTTGTATCTCTGTGATGTGATGGATAGTCAACTCACAAGAGCTGCAGAAAACTTCTCCAAGCGGATTGACTATCAACCCAAGCAGGAAAAAAGTATTCTGAAAGTATTAGAAGACAAGGATTTAGACGTCTTGATTAATGCCACTCCTGATCATTGGCATGCACCAGGCACCTGGATCGCACTGGAGCATGGCAAACATGTCTATGTCGAAAAGCCCTGTTCTCACAACCCTAGAGAAGGCGAACTGCTAATCGCGCTCCAGAAAAAATATGGAAAAGTAATCCAAATGGGCAATCAACAGCGATCCGCTCCCGAGAGCCGAGAAATCATTCAAGGGATTCATAATGGAGCTATCGGAAAAGCCTACAAGGCAGTCGCTTTCTACAGCAATGCACGAGGTGAGGTAGTCAACCCCTCCCCAGCTCCCGTTCCCGAGGGTTTAGACTGGGAATTGTTCCAAGGCCCCGCCCCGCGTAAACCCTACACCCACGATACTTGGGACTACAACTGGCACTGGTACGGTTGGGACTATGGGACTGCGGAGACAGGAAATAATGCCACCCATGAATTGGATGTAGCCCGCTGGGCGCTCCAAGTCAATTATCCTGAGAAAGTCATGGTCGATGCAGCCAAAAAACACTACCTAGAGGATGGATGGTCTATGTATGATACGATGGAGGCAACCTTTAAATTTTCAGACGATTCTACCATCGTCTGGGATGGAAAAAGCAGAAACGGATACAATACCTATGGCTCTGACAGAGGCACCATTATTTTTGGTACAGAAGGAAGTGTCTTTGTCAATCGAGGTGGCTACAAACACTTTGATAGAAGTGGCAAACTGATCAAAGACAGTTCGTCCGCTGGCAATGAAGCAGGAACAGCCCTGGGAGGTGGCGGAGACATGAGTACCCGGCATGTGGTCAACTTCTTCAACGCCGTGCGCGGCACAGAGACCCAAAACTCCAATATTGAAGAAGGAGCCATCAGTTCTTTATTATGTCATCTGGCTAATATTTCCTACCGAACAGGCGAGACTCTGGAATGTGATACTAATTCCGGCCGCATCAAAAATTCCAAAAAAGCGATGGAGCTTTGGTCCCGAGAATATGAAAAAGGTTGGGAACCACCGAAGGTTTGATTTCATTCTAAACAGACGAAATACTCCATTATTTAATCACTAATAATTCGTCGAATTTAAAGTCTATCTGAGCATTGGCTACATAGCTTTTGCAATCAGATAGGCTTTTTAGTTTTTAAAGTACAATAAACTGAATATCAAATACTTCTATTCGAAATCGATTCCGTTAGATGCATTTTTTTGCTATTGATTTTAGCTTGAATTGGGGGTAAATTAAAATTCTTTTGTTAGTAACTCTAACAGAATATCTATCAATTTACCCAAACCCAAAATAGTATGCATGCTAAAATTTACAGACTGTACTTAATGGTGCTGTTACTCTTATTTTCAGTAACAGTCACTGTGGCTCAAGAAAGCCAGGTGAACGGCACCGTAGTCGATGAGACAGGTACTCCCATACCGGGAGTTTCGGTATTACTTCAAGGTACCACTCGAGGAACTACCACAGATCTTGATGGAAAATATACCATAGAAGCTCCTTCATCTGGAGTGTTGATTTTCTCTTTTATAGGATACACGACTATAGAGGAAACAGTTGGAAATAGGAGTATCGTTGATGTTCGACTCGAGCCCGATCTTTCAGAATTGGAGGAAGTCGTGGTTGTGGGATACGGTACCCAAAAGAAAAGTCAGCTGACGGGTGCCATTTCATCTGTAGGGAACAAGGAAATCCAAGAATTACCCATCACGGATGCACGTCAAGCCCTTCAAGGACGTGCGGCCGGAGTGGATGTCACACAGGCAGGATCCAAGCCAGGGACTGCACCTCAAGTAAGAATCCGGGGAAGGAGATCTTTCAATGCATCCAATGAACCGCTTTATGTAATTGACGGAATTCCAACAGTGGGTGGATTGGAGGATATCAATCCCCAGGATATTACATCAATGGAAGTTTTGAAAGATGCATCTGCTACTGCAATCTACGGTTCACGGGGCGCAAATGGGGTTGTTTTGATCACCACCAAAAGAGGAAGCACGGGCAAAACCGTCGTGTCCGTTGACTCCTACTATGGAATCAGTGAGGAATTGGGGAGGATTGAAGTATTTGACGGTCCGGGCTTTGCCGAATACAAAAGAGAGTCAAGAAGAGCTACAGGCGACTATCCTGATGGACCTGCCACACCGGAAGCAGATGCTACCCTTTTTGAACCTGTGGAACTTGAAAGCATAGCCTTGGGTAGAAGCACAGACTACATCGCAGGATTGATGCGGACAGGAAGCATTCAGAGTCATCAAGTAAGTGTCAGTGGTGGAAATCAAAAGACTAGCTTCTTCATCTCCGGTAACTATTTTAATGATGTGGGGATTATCAAAAATCAGGATTTCACGAGAGGTACATTCCGGATCAATTTAGATCATCAAATCAACGATAAACTACGGATAGGTACTTCCACCTTAGTCACCTATAGCAAACGAAACGGTGAAAACTTTAATCCACTGGGAGGTGCTCTGCAAGAAAACCCACTAGGTAAACCTTTTGAGGATGATGGCACCCTGATTTTCCTGCCTACCTCAGATGGCTTGCGCACCAATCCATTTGCAGAAATAGTACCCGGTGCTCAAATCGATGAAACCTTTAGAACCCGAATTTTCTCCAGTATTTATTTAAACTGGGAAATCACCAAAGGACTTACCTATCGGTTCAATTTTGGTCCGGATTACACAGTCAGACGCTCAGGTAGATTTACCGGATCACAGACTAATGCAAGACGAGGAGGAGATGCGACAGCCAGTGTAAGCGATCGATTCAATCTCAATTATACTGTCGAGAATATCTTGACCTATGAGAAAAATTTTGGGACTGACCACAACTTAAATGTCACTCTTCTTCAATCATTTCAGCAGGATCGATTTGAGCGAAGCGATATCAGTGTACTAGGAATTCCTGCGCCAACTCAATTGTATCATCGTTTAGGAGATGCCTCACAAATCACCGGAGCTAATACTGAGTTGATCGAGTGGGCACTTCTTTCCTACATGGGAAGAGTCAACTATGACTACAAAGGAAAGTATCTATTGACCGCTACGCTGAGAGCTGATGGAAGTTCTCGATTTGGGCAGAATAACCGCTTTGGATACTTCCCATCCATGGCTATTGGTTGGAATATGCATGAAGAGGGATTTATTAAGAATTCATCGTGGATAGACCAGTTGAAGTTTCGTATCAGCTATGGATCCATAGGAAACCAAGCCATTGAACCTTATCAGACGCAGGCCTTGCTCGGTAGAACTTCCTATGCTTGGGCAGGTGGCGGTTCGGCTGCATTCGGATACCGTCCCAATACAATCGGAAACCCCGACCTCCGATGGGAAACCTCCACCACATTTAATAGCGGAATTGATTTCGCAATTTTCAAAAATAGGATCTTTGGTGCAATAGAATACTACGTCACCAATACCTCTGACCTATTGGCTCCGCAGCCGCTACCTAATTCAACGGGATTTGGTGGTTTTATCACCAACATCGGAAAAACTCAAAACCGAGGAATAGAACTCAACCTTTCTACTCTGAATATTGAAAAAGGGGACTTTTCTTGGTCCACAGATTTGATTTTCACCCGAAACAGAGAGGAAATCCTAGAGCTTCCCAATGGGGATGATATTGCGGCAGGAAGATTCATTGGCCGTCCACTTACCGTATTTTTCGACTTGCGAAAAGTAGGAATCTGGCAGACGGAAGAATCCGATCTGGCAAATTCATTTGGTGACAGTCCCGGAGAAATCAAAATTGAGGATTTTAATGGAGACGGAAGAATCAATGCCAATGACCGCCAATTCTTAGGATCTGCCGTTCCTGATTTCTCTATGGGGATGACGAACCGTTTCACCTTTAAGGACTTTGATTTCTCATTCTTTATCTTCGGAAGATTTGGATCCCTGATTCGATCAGCTTTCCATGACAATTTTAATACCCTGTTTGGAAGATACAATAATTTGGCGGTGGACTACTGGACCCCGACCAATCCAACCAATCTATATCCAAGACCCAATCAAAACCAAGAGCGACCAAAGTACAATACCTCCATGTCTTACTTTGACGGGACATTTATCAAAGTTCGAAACATCAACTTCGGCTATACTTTGAATGAGGGCGCATTGGAGAAGATTGGATTCAACAGCCTGCGAATCTTTTCAAGTATTCAGAATCCATTCATTTTCTCAGAATACCGAAGCGTGCATAAGGGGATAGACCCAGAAGTATTTATCGATGGGGAACAGGGGGTAGAAGGTGGTGTCGTCAATGCCAACATCACTCCTCCGGTGGTTCAGTTTACATTCGGTATCAACGCCAAGTTTTAATTATCAATGAAGAATATTATGGAAACTTTGAACATAAAAAATAGAATTAAAAGAGCTGCTTCCTATAGCCTGATCACTGCCTCTCTGATTTTGGCAAGCTCTTGCGAAAATGCTCTTCAAGAGGATGTCATCTCTCAAATCGGAACAGAATACCTAAATACTCCTAAAGGAATAGAGGATGCGGTAAATGCAGCCTACAGTACCATGAGAATCTGGTACGGTACCGAAATAGGAAATAATCTGACAGAATTTGGAACAGATATCTATACCAATGGTGCTGATGGTGCATGGAAATTCATGAATACTTACACCAATCAATTTGACACCCGAAACGGACATGTCAGGGAGCTATGGGACGAACTTTACAGAGGAATAAACACAAGCAATTCGGTGATAGACCGAGCACCGGAAGTATCCGGACTCAGTGAGGACGTTCGAAGCCAACGGATTGCAGAGGCAAAATTTATTCGTGCGCATCATTATTTTCTCTTAGTCCAACTTTTTGGGCCAGTAGAACTTCGAATGAATGAAACCACTGTTCCTACCAATGAAGTAAGCAGAACCCCGGAATCGGAAATATATGCGGCCATCATTCAAGATTTGGAAGAAGCAATCCCCAATCTGGAGGATAAGAGTGCTTCTAGCGATTACGGAAGAGCGACCAAGTATGCTGCAGAGCATCTGCTTGGAAGAGTGTATGTCACCAAAGCCACCTCTTCATCAGGTGCCGGTGATGATTATTCCAAAGCAGAAAATCTATTCAAAGACGTCATCGACAATTCCGGCCTAAGACTCTTGGATGATTTTGCAGAAGTGCATGCCTTTGGAAACGAAATCAATGACGAGATCATTTGGTCTGTACAGTATTCTAGAAGCCCCCTGACCAACGGTGGAGGGAACAATGCGCACGTATTTTTCCTGATGGAATATGACATCCAGCCTGGAATGATCCGGGATACAGAGAACGGACGACCATTCAAAAGATATCGTCCCACTGTCTATGCTTTAGAAACGGTATTTCAAAATCGTGAAAATGACAGCAGATATAAAAAATCCTTCAAGGACACATACTTATCGAATAGACCGGGAACCTACAACACCACTTTTGACCAGACTAAAAGTAGTTTAACATTTGCAGCGGGTGATACCACTATATTCCTTCCCGGCTTCGAAATGTCTGAGGAAGAGCGGGCAAAAAGACCCTATCAGGTATTGGTTCCAAGCCGCTATGATGAAAAACTCTTTCCGGCGCTGACCAAGCATCTGGATCCGGGACGCGTTGACAGAACGCAGTTCCAAGGAGGTAGAAATTATCTAGCCATGCGTTTGGCGGACACCTATCTCCTACTTGCTGAGGCACAGTTCCGTCAAGGCAAAATTGCTGAAGCAACAGAGACCATCAATGTGGTCAGAAGAAGGGCCGCTTGGCCTGGAAAAGAGTCTGAGATGGAGATCACTCCGGATGAATTCACCTTTGAGTTTCTGATGGAGGAAAGAGCAAGAGAACTGACTGGAGAGCAGACTCGATGGTTAGATCTTAAAAGATGGGGCAATCTTGTCGAAAGAGTGAGACTTTATAATCCTCAAGGGGCTCCAAATATTCAGGATTTCCATGTGTTAAGACCAATTCCTCAAAACCAGATAGATCGAGCTCAGGGAGGAGAATCAGCCTTCCCGCAAAATCCAGGGTATTAAAACCTTTGCAAATGAAAAACCGCAATCAAAAAATTTGATTGCGGTTTTTTTATTTATCAATCTTTAGTTTATCTAGCCATGGTCGACTCACGAATCTGAATTTGGCTGGGGATGACAATGATTTGGTCTAAAAAATCAGGCTGTCTTGGACGCGTCAGTTTCTTGATCAAAAGCTTGGCACATTCCTGACCGATAGTCTCTGCAGGCTGGGTGATAGTGGTCAGGGATGGATTCAAAATTCCCGCAATACTCATATTTGAAAATGTAATGATTTTCAGATCATAAGGGATTTTCAAATTGGTTTTTCGGACCGCCTGATAGGTGGAGATAGCCAATTTTTCCACCGAGGAGATAATTCCATCAGGGCGGTTCTCAGATTGCAATAATTTCAATATCAACTCAGTATTATCTTCATCACTGTGCTTGCAATACAGGCTGAAAGTTGGTTCGGGTGTCAGATTAGCCATTTTCAGGGCATCTGAATAGCCTCTATACCGCTCTTTGGTAATGGACAGATCTTTAGATAGGGTCAGAAAGGCTATTTTCTTACAGCCCTGTTGAATCAAATGATTGGTGCCTTTCAAGGCGCTTTCATAGTCATTGGTGATAAATTTAGTAGTGGGTATTTCTCCGCATATTCGATCAAAAAACACCAAAGGAAGCCCACGTTCGTGGATTTTTTGAAGGTGTGAGGTATCACTGGTCTGGCTGGTCACGGACATGACTATTGCGTCAGCCCGGCCATTTTGTAAAAGTGAAAGGATTTTCTTTTCTTTTTTCACATCTTCGTGCGTGTTATACACCAAGAGATGATATCCATGCTCCTGCGCAATCTCTTCAATACCATCAATTACCTTGGCAAAAAAGTTATTGATTCGCTCGGGAATCACTACGGCAATGGTTCGACTCTTATTTGCGCGTAAACTTCTGGCAAAAGGATTAGGCTGATAATTTAGCTTTTCTGCCATATTAATTACCTTTTGCTTGGTAGCCTCAGAAATTTCATAGCTGTCATTCAAGGCTCGAGACACGGTCGAAGGCGCAAGATTCAGAGCTGCAGCAAGCTCTTTGATGCTAATTCCGGAGTTCATTGTTAAGGTATTTTGGGTTGGTTTAAATTTAGAAATTCTTAAGTGAACTTCTCTTCAGATCCCTCCCAAAATACGAAAACGTTTGCGTAGTTTGATTATCAAAAGCGCCTTTAACCCAATAAATTAGAATCATCTTTTATTAGAATTCAATATGAGCCAGGCATTCACTATCGACAAGTTCATCAATGAACATTTTCTTCTCCACAATGAATTTGCCCAACGACTATATCATCAATTTGCTGCTAATCAGCCAATCATAGATTATCACAATCACCTTCCCCCCGCTGAAATCCAATCCAACCGGCAATTTGAAAACCTGAGTCAAATCTGGCTTGCGGGAGATCACTATAAATGGCGTGCTATGCGTACGCTCGGCATAAATGAAAACTATATCACTGGAAGTGCGTCAGATTGGAAAAAATTTGAAAAATGGGCTTACACCGTACCCTACACCGTAAGAAATCCATTGTATCATTGGACGCATCTGGAATTGAAGCGCTACTTCGGAGTGGAGGAATTATTATCTCAAGAGAATGCAAAATCAGTCTATGAGACCTGTAATGAACAACTTGCTCAACCTGGATTTAAGACACAGGGACTGCTATCCAAAATGAATGTGGAGGTGGTTTGTACGACCGATGACCCTACGGATAGCCTGGAAAACCACAGACAGTTTTCACAGTCCGATTCTAGCCTTCAGATGTATCCAGCTTTCAGACCTGATAAAGCCTATTCGGTAGAAATTCCTTCAATTTACAATACGTACCTAGAGAAGCTGGAAAAGCAAGCGGGATTAAAAATCCAGTCCTATGAAGATCTTCTAGCTGCACTTCAAAACAGAATTGACTTTTTCCACGCAAATGGATGTCGGCTTTCTGACCATGGATTGGAGCAGTTAGTCTTTTTTCAAACAGAAAAATTCAATATTGAAAAGCTATTTCAATGTATTCGTTCAAGTCAAAGTATTCAGCCCGAAGAAATCCAGTTTTTCAAATTCAAAACGCTTCAGGCTCTTTGCAAAATGTACCATGCAAAAGGCTGGGTTCAGCAGTTTCATCTTGGAGCTTTGCGAAATACAAACACCCGTCAATTAAGTACGCTAGGGCCCGATACTGGCTTTGATTCGATTGGGGATTTTGAGCAGGCAAAAGCGCTGGCAGGATTCTTAAATTCCCTTGACGAAACAGACCAACTCTCGAAAACCATCCTCTACAATCTCAATCCAAGGGACAATGAAGTCTTTGCTACCATGACGGGAAATTTCAACGATGGAAAGATCAAAGGCAAATTACAATTTGGCTCTGGCTGGTGGTATCTCGACCAGATTGACGGGATGGAAATACAACTCAATACGCTTTCAAACATGAGTCTCCTCTCCTGCTTCATCGGGATGCTGACAGATTCTAGGAGTTTCCTCTCTTTTCCCAGACATGAATATTTCAGGAGAATTCTATGTAACCTCATCGGAACTGATGTAGAGAGAGGTCTTCTACCGGCGGACGAAACTTGGTTGGGTAAAATTGTAGCAGACATCTGCTATCACAATGCTAAAAATTATTTTGATTTTTCACCGGATAATTTTCAAGTTTAGGGATGACAAAAAACCTATTTGACCTAGCAGGAAAGAAAATCGCTTTTTCGGGAGCTACCGGAGTGTTGGGAAAAAGCATGAGCCTCCACCTAGCAAACCAAGGTACCGAACTATTGATTTTGGGAAGAAATCCAGAAAAAACAGAAGCACTCGTCAAGGAAATCGAAAATAACGGAGGGAAAGCAAAGGCCTATACCTGTGATGTCATGGATTGGGAAAGTGTAGAAACTGCAGTGAAAGAGATTGAAGGTGAACATGACTCATTGGATATTCTCATAAATGCCGCAGGAGGAAATATGCCCGGAGCAGTGGTGACACCAGACCAAAACTTCTTAGACCTAGACCTCCCTTCCCTTCGGAAGGTAATGGATCTCAACTACTTGGGAACAGTACTCCCTATCAAAGCACTCCTTCCATTAATGCTCAAAAAAAACAGAGGCAACATATTGAATATCAGCTCCATGGCCGCTTCTCGACCGATGACTCGTGTCATGGGCTATGCTTCTGCGAAGGCTGCAATTGACAACTTGACCAAATGGCTATCGGTGGAGTTAGCGACTAAGCATGGCCCCCAGTTTCGGGTGAATGCAATAGCACCAGGTTTTTTCCTGACAGAACAAAACCGCACGCTTCTGACTGAAAATGACGGAAGTTTGACTAGCCGGGGCAATCAAATTATCACTCACACTCCAATGAATCGATTCGGTGAACCGGACGATTTGTTAGGCACTTTGCAATGGCTTTGTTCGGATGCGTCCGCCTTTGTGACAGGGACCATTGTACCAGTTGATGGTGGATTTAGTGCTTACTCGGGAGTGTAAATTCAATCTTAAACCCAAAATAATCAAACTATGATTCCTAGAATGGAACAAACCATGCGCTGGTATGGGCCTAATGACCCTGTAAGCCTTCGCGATATTCGACAGGCCGGAGCTACTGGCATTGTCACGGCTCTCCATCACATTCCAAACGGAGATGTTTGGTCGATTGAGGAAATCAAGAAGCGAAAAAAAATCATTGAGGATGCAGGCTTGACTTGGTCAGTAGTCGAATCCGTGCCTGTACATGAACGGATTAAAACCCGAACTGAAAACTATCTCCAGTTGATCGAGAATTACCAGCAAACGCTGCGAAATTTGGCATCAGAGGGGATTTACACCGTTTGCTACAACTTCATGCCTATCTTGGATTGGACTCGCACGGAGCTTTACAAAGAGCTTCCAAATGGCGCAAAGGCATTGTTTTACGAAAAAAAGGCAGTTCAGGCTTTTGATCTGTTTATCCTAGAGCGAGAGGAAGCCTTCAATGAATATTCGGCAGCAGAAATAGAAGAGCTCAAGCAGTATTATCAATCCCTTTCCCCGGAAAAGCATCAGCTTATCATTGATAATATTCTAAAAGGTCTGCCAGGTTCAGAGATTGGCTATACCTTGGATGAGTTTAGAGACATGCTGAAGACCTATGATGGAATTGATGAGAAAAAACTTCAGGAGCATTTACGACTTTTTTTGGATGCCATTGTACCTGTAGCCGAGGAAGTGGGAATATACCTGACGATCCATCCCGATGACCCTCCATTTAGCCTCTATGGACTCCCGAGGATCGTCTCCACAGCCGCCGATGCAAGAAGGATCATCCAGGATAATCCAAGTCCTCATAATGGCTTTTGTTTTTGCACGGGTAGCTATGGTGTGCGACCTGACAATGATCTGATTGCGATGATCCGTGAGTTTGGTGACCATATCAATTTTATTCACTTACGAAGCACCAAACGCGATGCAGACGGAAACTTTATGGAAGACAATCATCTCACCGGGGATGTGCCTATGGCCGCAGTCGTAGACGAATTGCTACAAGTACAGGAAAAAAGACAAAAGAGCATTCCCATGCGACCCGATCACGGTCATCAGATGCTCGATGATTTGGAAAAAAAGACCAATCCGGGCTATTCTGCAATTGGAAGATTAAAAGGTTTGGCTGAAATTAGGGGATTAGAAGAAGCCCTGATTTACCAAAAAAGCAAATGACTGAAAAAGAAAAAATGATCGCCGGTCTACTCTATCAAGCCGGCGATTCTGTTTTGGAGGCAGAAAGGCTTCATGCACGAAAACTTTTAAAAGAATTCAACGATTCCGACCCCGAGAATAAGGTCAAGCGCCAAAAGCTACTTGAAAATCTGCTTGGTGAGATTGGGGAAGAACTTTGGATCGAGCCTCCATTTTTTTGCGATTATGGGTACAATATCAAAGTTGGAAATCAGGTATTTTTCAATTTCAATTGTGTGATCCTGGACGTGGTTCCCGTAGTCTTCGGAAATCGTGTTCTCGTAGGTCCCAATGTTCAATTTTACCCGGCTACCCATCCTTTAGATGCCAAAACCAGAGGCGAGCTTTGGGAGTATGGAACAGAAATATATATCGGTTCGGATGTCTGGATTGGAGGCGGGAGTATAATCTGCCCTGGCGTAAAAATTGGTGATCGTGCAGTAATCGCTGCAGGAGCCGTAGTGACCAAGGATGTAGCCCCCGATACCCTCGTAGGAGGAAATCCAGCAAGAATCATCCAAGAATTAAAACAAGAATAGATCATGTCAGATTTTTACTCAAAAAAAGACCTAAACTTCCAGCTTTTTGATCACCTACAGGTGGAGAACCTGAGCCAACTAGCTTATTTCCAAGATCACAGCAAGGAGACCTTTGAAATGATTCTGGATGCCGCTGACCAAATCGCCTCCAAATCACTTCGGCCATTACTGACAGAGATGGATCGTCAAGAGCCACAGCTTGAAAATGGATCCATCAAAATACACCCCGGAATGAGACCGATCTTAAAACAATTTGGTCAAGATGGATGGATCAATGCAACTTTCCGCTATGAAGAAGGTGGACAGCAACTTCCTTGGACCCTTCATCTGGCTGCTGGGTACATTTTGCAGGCAGCTAATTATTCCGCTTCTGTTTTCCCATTTTTGACCACAGGAGCGGCCAATTTGATTCGAACTTTTGGATCAAGTGCTTTAGTCGAACGCTTCACCCCAAAGATGTACGCCGGAGATTGGCAAGGAACCATGGCCTTGACAGAGCCTGATGCGGGAAGTTCGCTTTCTGATATTTCCACTACCGCCTACCCTACCGAGACCCCAGGAGCGTATCGGATTAAAGGTCAGAAAATTTACATTTCCTGTGGTGACCATGACGCCTGCGAAAACATCATACATCTGATGCTGGCTAGAGTGGAAGGTGCGCCTCCGGGCACCAAAGGGATTTCTTTGTTTGTGGTCCCCAAGATCATTCCCGAGACAGGTGAATCAAATGATGTGCTCACCGAAGGTCTTTACCACAAAATGGGCTACAAAGGCGCGCCGATTGCCCATCTCATGATCGGATCCAATGAAAAGACCATTGGGTATTTGGTTGGGGAGGAAAATATGGGACTGAAATATATGTTCCAAATGATGAATGAGGCTAGAATAGGCGTAGGGATGAATGCTGTGGCGATTGCTCAGGCTGCTTATCAAGCTTCTTTGGCCTATGCCAAGGAGCGTCCTCAAGGAAGAAAAATCACAGAAAAGGATCTTTCCAAACCTCAAGTTCCGATTATTGAGCATGCCGATGTGAAGCGGATGCTTTTATTCCAAAAGAGCATTTCGGAGGGTTCTTTGGCACTCTTGCTGTATGCATCTAGACTGATGGATGAAACGATCCACGAAACCATACCAGATCGAAAAAAGGAAAAACATTTGCTCCTAGAATTACTAACCCCTATCGCAAAAAGCTACCCTTCCGAAATGGGGGTTTTAAGTACTTCGGCAGCGGTGCAGGTACTTGGAGGAGCAGGGTATACACAAGACTTTCCAGTGGAACAATATTACCGAGAGGCTCGAATCCACCCGATCCATGAGGGGACGACAGGCATTCATGGATTGGATCTTTTGGGAAGAAAAATTTTCCTGGAAGATGGGCTAGGTTGGAAAATGCTGTACCAGGCCATCGAAAAAGACATCAAATCCTACCAAGGCCCTGAAGATATATTGTTACTCTTTGATCAGGCTTGGAAAAAATCACAGGATACTGCTGGGACATTACTGCAAAAAGCCCAGGAAGGCCCAGAGATTTTCTTGGCAGATGCTAGTCTCTTTTTGGAGCTTTGTGGAGTATTGTGTGTAGGCTGGATGTGGCTAAGACAGACTCATGTCGCAAGTCAAATGATAGATAAAGAAAATGCTGATACAGCATTTCTACATGGGAAAATAGAGACGGCTCGCTATTTCATGGAATACGAACTTCCAAAAATTCATGCTATTGCTCAGCGCCTTCATTCCAAGGCATACCCTACCGTAAATATGCGTTCCTATTGGTTTTGATTGAATTTTGGATTTCTCTCATAGACTTTAGAAACAATTCTTTATTTTCACCCAAATTTTGAATATAAATGAAACGAGTTTTAGTAAGTGGTGGTGGAGGATTTCTCGGTAGCCACCTTTGTGAGCGTTTGCTCAAAGAAGGAAATGAGGTGTTGTGCGTTGACAATTTTTTCACCGGAAACAGAAGAAATATCCATCACCTCCTCGATGATAAAAATTTTGAACTTCTAAGACATGATGTCACTCATCCCCTCTATGTAGAGGTTGATGAAATTTACAATTTGGCATGTCCTGCTTCTCCCATTCATTATCAATTTGATCCGGTACAGACTACCAAAACATCTGTGATTGGAGCGATGAATATGCTTGGATTAGCAAAAAGATTGAAAATCAAAATCTTACAAGCCTCAACATCTGAGGTTTACGGAGATCCAGAAGTTCATCCACAACCAGAGTCTTATAGAGGAAATGTTAACACCCTGGGACCACGAGCTTGCTACGATGAAGGAAAACGATGTGCGGAGACGCTCTTTTTTGACTATCACCGCCAGCATGGAGTCGATATCAAGGTAATGCGTATTTTCAACACCTACGGCCCAAGAATGCACCCGAATGACGGACGAGTGGTCAGTAATTTCATCGTACAGGCATTGAAAGGTCAGGATATCACCATCTACGGAGACGGAAAGCAAACCCGCTCATTTTGCTACGTGGATGATAACATCGAAGGGATGTATCGTCTGATGAATTCGAGAGATGGATTCACAGGTCCTGTGAATATTGGAAACCCCGGAGAATTCACGATGCTAGAGTTGGCAAATTTGGTTGTGGAACTTACAGAAAGCAAAAGTAAACTAGTCTTCATGCCCCTTCCCCAAGACGATCCCATGCAACGAAAGCCGGTCATCGATCTAGCGAAAAAAGAACTGGGATGGGAACCAACAGTACCACTTAGAGAGGGACTCGTAAAAACCATTGATTATTTCAGACAGATCGTTTAATACTTTCAAAATCCCGCTTTTAATGGCGGGATTTTTTTTGATTCAGCGGCAAGATTTGATCCTAATCAGACAATCTTTATTTTTCAAAAAAATATCACCCCATGCAAAGACTATTTACGCTAATCTTTCTTTTCGTTTGTGCTCAAAGCTTCGGACAATCACCTCAGCAATCTCAACTGGAATCTTGGACAGAGGAGTATTGGCAACAGGGCTTGAATTTGCTTACTGAGATAGTCCAAATGCCGAATGATGCAGTCTATACTGAGCAAATCGAAACAAATATTCAATGGTGTGAGCAGCAATTTGAAGCAAGAGATTGGTCCTATGAGCGGCTTTCTACAGGAGGAATCCCAATTCTTTTAGCTCAAAAAATCAATCCCGATGCAAATACTACCATCCTTTTTTATTTTCACATTGATGGACAAGCAGTAGACAGAAGCCAATGGGATCAACCGGATCCTTATATCCCAGTCTTAAAGGAAAAAGACGAAAGTGGAAATTGGAAAATGATAGATTTTCAAAGACTGCAATCGGAATACAATCCAGATTGGAGAGTTTTTGCTCGATCCACCTCTGATGACAAGGGACCTTTTGCTATGTTTTTGACAGCATGGGATGTCCTACGAGAAAAAGAAAACTTACCCGATTATTCTGTCAAAGTGATTTTGGACTTTGAAGAAGAGCAAGGATCGCCAAATCTTCCGGATGCTGTCGTGAAACACAAGGCCAAGCTAGCTGCCGATCTGATGCTAATCATGGACGGTCCTAGACATAGCTCTAATCTTCCCACTTTAACTTTTGGTGCGAGAGGAATAGCCCAGATGACCTTGACTACCTTTGGTCCCAAAGTACCTCAACATAGCGGTCATTATGGAAATTATGCACCTAATCCTGCCCTCCTACTTTCTCAATTGCTGGCAAGCATGAAGGATGATGATGGACGGGTCAGCATTTCTGGTTTTTACGAGGGAATTGAACTCAGTGAGCCAGAAAAAGCAATCCTCGCCGCAGTTCCGGATGACGAGAAAGCGATTCAAAAGCGTCTGGGAATTGGAAGAACTGATCGAGTGGGAAATACTTATCAGGAAAGTATTCAGTATCCCTCTCTTAATATTAGAGGGATGCGATCTGCTTGGGTAGGCCCTGAAGCCAGAACTATCGTACCGGCTACAGCGGTGGCTGAGGTAGATATAAGATTGGTCCCTGAATCAGACCCGGAAAGACTTTTCTCACTGATTCGTAAGCATATTCAAGACCAAGGCTTCCATATTGTAGAAAGTGATCCAAGCGAAGAAGAAAGACTTCAGTATCCAAAAATCGTAAAGCTTGAAAGTAAGATTGCCTATCAAGCATTTCGAACTCCACTAGATTCCTATGCTGGAGATTGGCTGCGTTCAGCAATGAAAAGAGCCTTTGGTCAAGACCCTATTCAGATCCGAATTTCCGGAGGAAGTATTCCGATTTCACCTTTCGTAGATGCACTGAATATCCCTGCCGTCACCATTCCCACTGTCAATTCAGACAATAATCAGCACAGCCCCAATGAAAATATCCGGCTGGGAAATTACCGGGAAGGAATTCAGGCTATTTTGAGTGTTTTGACGGAGCCATCTAAAACAAAAAATAAATAGGCATTACTAGTAGGTATTTCTTGACTGAAAATATGTCAAATTTTAATCTGAACTGGTCTAACTAATTGCTAATAGGAGAGGGTAGATTTTTAAACCTTATTTTTAATTTCACTAACTTAAGTTCATGAAAACATTCAATTCTCCTTTTTTGATACTTTTTTTCTCTGCTATCTTTTGTTGGAGTTCCACTTTAGCACAGGAAGATTTTGATGTTATTCTAGAAAGAGTTTTCGAAGAATACCAATCCCAACCTTCAACTTCTAAATTAGATGAAGAGGCCCAAAATCTAACCCAATCCATTCAATCAACTGGCTCCTGGAATGATATCAACTATAATGATCAAAGTGGAACAGGATGGCAACCTGATAAACACCTAAAAAGGATTGGACAGCTAACCAAAGCTTACACTCGAGAGGGAAGTAGATTTTTCAATTCTCCGGAAGTTTTTGATCAAATCGAATCTAGTTTGCGATATTGGGTAGAACTGAGTCCTGCTCCAAAATCAAGCAACTGGTGGTGGGGAAGTATCAGTGTGCCAAAAGAAATCGGAAATATCCTGACCTTACTACGACTTTCGGGTAAGGATATTTCTGAGCCTTTAGAGGCATCACTTCTTGAGTGGATGACTAAGACAGTATCTACAGATAAATCCCCCGGAAAGGATGGATCAAACTTAACTGATATAGCTCAACATCGAATCATCCGTGCGGCCTTAACTAAGAATGAAAAGCTACTGTCAGAATCGGTTGCTTTGACTTCAAAATCAATCAGATTCTCCGAAAAAGATGGAATCCAAATTGATAATTCTTTTCATGCCCATGGTCCTGAATTATACATTCATGGATATGGACGTGAGTACTTGTCGGGAATTCGGAATATCCAATACTTCGTGCAGGGCACCCCCTACTCCTACACTTCTGAGCAGATGAAACTAATCGCCAATTTTGTCACAGAAGGATACCTACAAGTACTTCGAGGTAGATATGTTGATTATAGTGTGATTGGACGAGGAATTGCCCGCAATAACGCCACAAGAACAAATGCAGGACTTGTCAAGCAAATCCAACGAATTCTACCAAAAGAAGATGCCCTTAAATTAAATTCTGCCATCAAAAGACTGGATCGAAAGGAAAATGCCTCCTTCGATATTCAGGCAAAAAACATTCACTATTGGCGTTCAGACTATATGGTTCATCATCGGCCGAGTTTTATGGCAAGTGTTAATATCGCCTCAAACCGAACCATAAGAACAGAATCAGGGAACGGAGAAAATCTAAATGGGCAATTTCTGACAGAAGGTGCTATGAATATAGCGGTCGACGGGGATGAGTATTTCAATATTTTTCCGATTTGGAAATGGTATATGATTCCCGGGACCACTACACCAGCCAATCAAAAATTGAGAAAAAGAACAAACTGGGTGGCAGAACCCGGAAATGTCGACTTTGTCGGTGGTGTGAGTGACGGGATAAATGGAGTGGCTACCTACGCCATGGATGCATACCGAACGCAGGCTAATAAAGCTTGGTTTTTCTTTGATAATCGCATCATCTGCCTTGGAAGCTCTATTTCAGCTGATCGTCCTGAACCCATATTTACCACCGTCAATCAGTCTTGGCTCAAAGGAAAGGTATGGAAAATCACTCAAAACAATCTTTCAGAAATTCCGGAAGGTAATTATGATCTTGAAAGCGAGAATCAATGGATAGTGCACGATGCCATTGCTTATTATTTTCCATCTGATCAAAACCTGAAATTATCCACCAAAAAACAAGCCGGTTCTTGGTCAGAGATCAACTCGGGGTCTACTTCCAAAAAGATTGAAAAAAATGTTTTTACCCTTTGGATAGATCATGAATTGAATCCCAAAAATTCTGAATATCAGTACCTTATTTTCCCGGGAGTTGATGGTCCTGACAAGATTGACTTTGATGATATAAATTATATTCAGGTCCTTAAAAACAATCAGTCAATTCAGGCTGTTTGGGATAAAAAAAATGATCTAGTTGGTGCTGTTTTTTATAAAAGTGGCAAATTGATCTGGGAAGAAAACCAGATGACTATAGATCAGCCTGGTCTAATTCTTTTAAGTAAAACAGCTACAGGTAAATTAGCTGTTTCCTACTCAGATCCCACTCAAAAGTTAACTGGAAAAGTAAAGGGATCAATTGAAATTAACGGTAAGTCAAGGGATCTAGCATTTACGCTTCCTGAAGGAATGAAAGCAGGCTCTACCGTGACAATGGATTTAGACTTTTGAGTTGGATTTCTCCAAAAAACTATACAAATATGGAGCTTTATGAGACCCTCCGGAATATAGCTTCTCGTGACGCTCCAGAATCCCTAAACTCAGCATCTTGCGTTGGAAATTAGCTCGATTGAGCTTTTCTCCAAGGATAGCTTCATAGACTTGCTGGAGCTCTTTCATAGTGAATCTTTCAGGTAATAGATTGACTGAAAGTAGCTTTTGATCCAAATGGGTGCGAAGGTGCTCCAAAGCTTTCTGGACAATAAAATTGTGGTCAAAAAGCAGGTCAGGAATTGAATCTACATCATACCAATTGATCGAATCAGAAAGCGCGTCAGGTCTTGGTTCTACTTTCTCATAGTCAATCAAAGCGTAGTAACCCACCGAAACAAAGCGCTCAAATAGCCAATGATCTTCTGGCACTACTTTTTCCTGAGAGGCCATGATTTTCCGCATGACTTCTGGTTTATTACGCTCCAGAGATCCAAATGTGTAAAACTGCTCTAGGTAAATATCATGGAGGCTGGTTCTTTCTCGCAAACCACGCTTGACTGCTTCATCTAGTGGTTCATGAATTTTGACAAAGCCTCCCGGTAAGGCCAACCATCCTGTTTTGTGGTATTCAATTAAAAGTATTTTTAGCTTTTCACCTGAAAACCCAAAAATGACAGAATCATATGCTAAATGAGGAATGTATTCCTCTCTTTTCAAAGTTGACATTCTTTGCTGAAAATTTATTCAAATAAATAGGATTTCAGTCAATTTCCAATTACTATTGTTTCAATCAGATACATTAAAACCAGAACTAATGAGGAAAGGCTGGACCACTTCACTCATTTTGATTTCATTGATGATTGGGTCAAAACAGATTTTAGCACAAGATAACTTTTCATTCCCAGTAAGAACTACCATTGCTACTGGAATCATCGAAGGCGAGTACAATACAAAATCCGAAATAGAAAAATATTTAGGGATTCCTTATGGACAGCCTCCTGTGGATAATCTTCGATGGAAAGCTCCTCTTCCTGCCAAACCTTGGAACGGGGTTAAGGAAACAAAGAAATTTGGTCCTAGAGCAGTCCAAGCTCCTGTTTTTGGAGATATGAACTTCCGCTCGGATGGAATCAGCGAAGATTGCCTGTATCTAAACGTGTGGAGTCCATCTACAGAGACTGAAGAGAATCTTCCCGTATTGGTTTATTTCTACGGAGGAGGATTTGTAGCAGGAGATGGAAGTGAGCCTCGATATGATGGAGAAAGTATGGCTCAAAAAGGAATAGTAGCAGTGACAGTAAACTATCGTTTGGAACTTTTTGGTTTTTTTGCCCATCCCGAATTATCAGCGGAAAGTTCTTATAAAGGCTCCGGAAACTATGGGCTGCTAGACCAGAATTTAGCTCTGAAATGGGTAAATGAAAATATTGAAGCTTTTGGTGGTGATCCTTCCCGAGTGACCATAGCTGGCGAATCAGCTGGATCGATCTCCGTAAGTTACCAAATGGCATCTCCCCTATCCAAAGATTTAATTGCTGGAGCTATCGGGGAAAGCGGTGCCGGAATCAAGCCCACACTTCCTCCAGTTTCTTTATCAGAAGCAGAGAAAACAGGGAAAGAGTTTGCTGAAAAGGCGGGTGTTTACTCGCTGGCCGAACTCAGAGCAATGTCTACGAAAGAGCTTTACGAAATCTATCAAGAGTCTGGAAGATTTGGGTTTTCGGTTGTTATCGACGGTTACTTTCTACCCAAAACACTACCAGAAATCTTCAAGGCCCAAGAACAAGCACAAGTTCCATTATTGGCTGGGTGGAATTCCGCTGAAATTCCAGGGACGGCTTTTATGCAAGGAAAGCCTTACACCCAAGAAGCTTTCATCGAAAGAGTGAAAGCATCCTTTCCAAATGATTGGGAGGAGGTACTACAATTGCACCCTCACCAAACACCAGAGGAGGTCGAACGCTCAGCAACAGATTTAGCCTCTGATCAATTCATCGCCTATAGCACTTGGAAATGGCTCAATCTCCACGCCAACAACTCTGAACAAGCGGTCTATAGATACCTTTATAGCAAACTTAGGCCCGAACTTAGAAACCCAGATCTAGTACCAGGATTAGCAGGTGGCACCATGGAGCGAGAAGGTCAAGAACCACCCAAGGCAATAGGAGCTCCTCACGCCTGTGAAATAGAATATGCTATGGGCAATCTCCACTTGGTTGAGGACTATGCTTGGGAGGCAGAGGACTATCAGGTTTCAGAACTCTTTCAAAATTACTTTGCAAACTTCATCAAATCCGGGAACCCAAACGGCGATTCATTACCAGAATGGCCAAAAATGACAGCTAATGAGACTAATCCGGCCTTTATAAACATCGACGTGCAAACAAAAATGGAGCGCTCTGAGGTCGAAAAAAGGTATCAATTTCATGACCGCTTCTACGGAAATCAGTAGGTCATCAAATATCCTAATGTCTGTTCACTCCCGCTAGCACCATTTTCAAAGTAGCGTAATCATACTTCCCATTAAAGTGCTCACGAAGTTCTTTCATCCCCGAAAACTTATCCAAACTTCCCATCACTTCCAAAATTACCTCAGCCGGCAGGCAATCTTCCAGTTCTATCCTACCAGCTGAGATTCCTTCTGCCAAATGTCCCTTTATAGTAGACTCGGCTAGGCCGCGCTCTAAGACTATTTCTGGAATTTTCCTTCCTGACTCGAATAACTGTAATGTCAATTCTATAGAGTCTCCTTTCTGACGCTTGGGCTTGGCAGAACTGGATTTTCTTCGACCGGTCTTATTCTTGATTTCGTGAATTTTTTCGCTAGCAATTGCCCGATTCTTTTGGATAAGTTGCTGCCTAAGTTGGATCAAGTCTTTCTCAAGCGCTGTCATTTTTCCGGAAACTTCACTTGCCAGAATACTAGATGTCAAAGCTCCGACTTTTCTTATTTGAAGCAGTTTCCTAAATACTGACTGCTCTATCCCTTCCAGTCCCTCTAGGTATTTTTTTGTGCGGGAAAAATTGGCAACCATTTGAGCCTGAAGGTGAATTTTCTCCAGAATTTTAATTAAAATCTTTTCGTAATAAGCTGATCCCTTGGCGATTCGCTCATGAAGAAGTTTTTGATCTTGGCTTTGAAGCAGGTACAAGAGCTGTTGACGAAAACGCTCCGAATTACCTAATTCAGAGCGGAATTGCTCTTGCATCTCCGGGATCGCGCTTTGCATGGTTTCATCTTCAAATTCAAAAGATGACTCTTGATCCTTGGCAAAGTATGTTAGGTCTTTCAGCAGCGGTTCAAAATCAAAGGTTTCTCGGACAAGTTTTTGAATAAAGTGATTTTGATGAAGATGAAGTAATTCATCCAAACGCTTTTGAGCTTTGGCTGAATGAGAAAAGTCAACAACAGATTTGTCAGAAAAAATAAGATCAGATTGGATACGACTTCTCAAGATCAAACCATCCAAACTCCTCAAGCGGCTCAGAGCAACATACACCTGACCCGGGGCAAAAGCCCTTCCCACATCGATGATTGCTTTATCAAAAGTTAAGCCTTGGCTTTTGTGCACAGTAACTGCCCAAGCCAATTTGACCGGAAAATGACTGAAGGTTCCTATCACTTCCTCATCCAATTCATTGGTCTGCGAGTTGACGACGTATTTCTTGTTTTCCCAGGTCTCTTTTCGAAGTAAAAAATCAGATCCGTCTCCATCCATTTCCACTCGAATTTCATCCTCGGAAAGCGCTTTTACTGTAGCCAGTTTACCATTGAAATAGAGTGAAAGGCCTGAAGAATCATTTTTAATAAACATGATTCTTGCTCCTTCTCGAAGTTCTAGTTGCGCCGGAAGGGGGAAAAGTGATTCAGGAAAATCTCCCTCGACTTCAGCCTCATAGAAATAAGACGGGCCAGAAAGACCCTGCAGTTCTCCTTGATTGATTTGTTCCGCTTTGTAATTGTGAGTAGTAATAGTGATGCAGTCCTTGATTTCCTTCGCTTCTGCTTCGCTTTTGAAATGTTGATTGAGAATTCGTACATCCTCAGCAGTCATCTGATTATCCCTCAGATGATTTAGTACTTGAATGAATGTTTCGTCTTGCTGTCTGAAGATTTTATCCAGCTCCAAATAAACCATTCCCGACTGCTGTAAAGCCTTGGCTTCAAAAAAATGCATAGATTTATAAAATCGACTCAAGACCTGCCATTCTTCCTCTCTGACGATAGGCGGCAGCTGATACAAATCACCAATCAACAAGACCTGTACCCCTCCAAAAGGCTCCTGAAAATTACCCTTGACACTCTTTAGCCGATAGTCGATCGCGTCCAGTATATCTGCCCTCAGCATGGAAACCTCATCAATCACCAGCAAATCTAAAGATCGGAGTACATTCTTTCTCGGCTGATTCAAAGGATGCTTTCTGGCGATCGTATGCTGGGTAAAAAATCCATATTTATCTGTGAAATTCCCCTCGGGCTCCCGAACAGGCAGGAAACTCCCCAAGGGAAGCAAAAACTGTGAGTGAATGGTCACTCCTTTCGCATGAAGTGCGGCGATTCCGGTCGGAGCGACTACGATGTAATTTTTATAGGTCTGGTCTGCAAGACTTCGAAGAAAAGTCGTTTTGCCAGTACCGGCTTTTCCAGTCAAAAAAATAGGCGCCGCTGTGTTATTGACAAATTGGGCGGCCAAGGATAGCTTATCCGTTTTTTCCTCTTTCATCAAACTAATTTATAAATAAAATATGATTATTTTCAATAGCAATTTCATTGGATTTTCTATTTTCAATGATCTCGACAAATTTACCCAGATCCATTTTAGTAAATAGAAGATATTAAATCAGATTATTCTAAAAAGTCATTTCTCTACTCCTACATTTTTATTAACTTTAATTACACCAAAATATATTTTTACTATGACTTTAGATGACATCAAAGCAAAATTTAAAGAGGCCGTCGCTGAAGCGAAGGAAAAACTCGATGAACTAGAAGCCAAAAGAGAATCTCTCTCCGATGACCTGAAGGAGGAGTTTGATGAGAAAATGGCCCAGCTAAAAGCCAAAAAAAATGAGTTGGAGACCAAGCTGGAAGAGATCGAGAATGACTCAGAAGATAAATGGGATGAGTTTAAAGATAAACTTGGTGATGCATCTCAATCCTTCAAAGAAGGCTTTAAGAAGCTAGGAAGTTTATTTACTTAAATCTCAAGGGGCCTTTTTTGGCCTCTTCTTTTTTGTCTGACTAGGCATAAAAATCTTTACCACACCAGCAGGCATAATTTCCTTCACGCCGCCTTTGGTACTCTCCCAAATAAAATTGAAAGGGCCCCTATACATATTTCTCGTTGAGCTGTATGCTGCAACCCGATAATTGCTCTTTTCGGGAAGATTCGTCGATCGCAAAGCCAGATTTCCTGCGAAAGTTTTGAGACCATTATTCCCATCATTTTCACCTTTTGCAGGGACAGCCATGGTGAAATTTTCATAATCGAAAATCAATTCGTTTTGAGAACCAAATTCATTGGCGTTCATAGCTAGGGCCAAGCGATGCAACTGTCCTGAATTGACTTTAACTCCTGCCAATGGTTCGGTTATTCTATTTAATTTATTTAACTCAAGAGCATCAAGACTTAACCGTAACTGAAAGGCTTCACTATCATAGGGTACTTGGAAATTTGCATTTAGCTTGGTTTCGCCAAGAAAATCAGCTTGAATCTCCATCGTCATTTCCCGTGATTTTTGAAGTGAGTCTACAGTCACAAAACCGAAGATTTGAGCATTTAAATTATGAAAGTCAATCATTCCAGGTTTTGATTCACCTTTTGGGACTTCCAAATATTGGATATGACTATTTTGAATAATTAGGGTATCCATATCCACCGGAAACGGGATACTTTTTAGGAGTCCTGAAAATAGATTTTTCTTTTGCTCTTCTGGCCTAGGCTTATTTTTATTTCTTAGGTCAACAAAAACAAGACTATCCAAAACCATCTTTTCGGCAAAAGCTGACCACTTCCCATAGAGATCACTGCTCGCATCTATTCCTATAATCTGAAGTTGCTTCAAATCAACTTCAATCAGATCTTGCTGGTATTCCAATGCATTAGAAGATTCCAAAAGCCCTTCATCATACCTGACAGAAATATTCTCTAGCTTCATTTTCTTTCCTAGCAAATCAAAATCTATCGAACCCAATTCAAAGGTTTGCTTTGTAGGAAGTGTCAATTTCAAATTCTGGAAGGAAGTGTTGATTTCATCTAATTCGAAAGGAACAATATGAGTGATAATTCTCCGATCCGTTCTTAAACCCCGAGCTCTGATATTAAAATCTGTAAATCCACCGATCCGTTCTAATTCTCCATTTTCCAAAAAAACCTCTGCGGTTCCATCCATTAATTGAAAATTCTGGATGGTACCTCTAGTGACAATATCTTCAAAAAAGTGCTGAAAGGCTTTGGTTCCCTCTCGTCCCTGAGTTTCTTGATCGGTAAGGGTCAGACGAAATGAAGGTTTAAACAAAATCAAATCCCCAATGATAAGCTCTCTCGAAATTAAAAAATCCCAAACCTGAAAATCGTTGAGGATAATTTGATTGATTGTTCCTCTAAAAACCACCTGAGCATCAGCCGCCACAGGGCTTAATTGGATGGTAGACAACACTACTCGACCTCGAAGGATACTAACTTCTACATCCTCTAGATTCAAATCATAGGATCGTTCAGGGTTATTATTGATGGTACTTTGTAGTCGCTCTTTGATTACTCTCACCAAGAAAAAATTTGCCGCAAAAAGAAAGATTGCAAGTGCAAGAATTATCAAGAGTGGCTTTTTCACAGTCAATTATTAATGAGATATTTATATCATCCATTCAATTATGAAAGATGAAAAATTTTCTTCAGGTAATTTCATTTATCACCCTACTTTCTTTGCCTCTTTTAACCCCTTTTTCCCTTTCGGCCCAAGAAAACATTATGAAAATACTGTCTTATAATATTTATCATGGTGAAGATCCTCTAAATCCAGGAGACTCTAATTTGGATTCCATAGCGGATTTTATCAATCAGCTCGGACCTGATTTGGTTTTACTTCAAGAAGTCGACAGCATGACCACTCGCTCTGCTTCAATCTATGGAGTAAAAACAGATTTATTGGAGCTTTTGGCCTTAAAAACAGGGATGAAAAGTTACTTCGCGAAAGCCATGGATTATGCTGAGGGAGGCTATGGAGAAGGAATCCTTTTCAAAAAGGGCATTTCTTCGGAATCTATAATACTCCCAACCCCTGCAGGGGGGGAGCCTAGAGCTATGGCCTGGGTTGAGATTGAAATAGCAGGTAAGCAAATTGGCGTAGGAGGCACTCATCTTTGCCATCAATTTGAAGGCAACCGTGCCGCTCAGGTCAATGCAATCTTGGAATTTACTTCCAAAAAAGAGATTCCAGTCATCTGGGGCGGCGACCTCAATTTCAAACCTAGCGATCCAGAATATTCCCAATTCCCCTCAAAATGGTCTGATGCTGCTCGTTTATCAAACAATAACTCGCCGACTTATTCCTCATCTAATGATTCAGGTCGGATAGATTACATCTGGTTCGAATCTGATCAATTCGAACTAGTGGAATATCAAGTATTCCAAGTAAATTACTCAGACCATTTTCCGGTATTAGCGACTTTCAAAATCAAATAATCATGACGAATAAACTTTGGATCCTTGGACTTTTATTCATCATTTTCTCCTGTCAAAAAGCTGAACAGGAAGTTGAAATCAAATGGCAAGAATTATTTAACGGGAAAGATATTCAGGATTGGCAAATCAAGATTCGTAACCATCCTTTGAATGAGAACTACGCCAATACCTTTCGAGTCGAAGATGGAAATCTGAGTGTGCGCTATGACGGCTATGAAGATTTTGGAAATCAGTACGGCCATATTTTCTACAAGGAGCCATTTTCTTATTACCTATTACAAGTCGAGTATCGATTCATTGGTGAGCAGGCACCTGGCGGTGAAGGCTGGGCATTCAGAAATAGTGGTGCGATGCTTCACTCTCAAAATCCCGAATCCATGCTAGAGGATCAAGACTTCCCTATTTCGATTGAAGGTCAGTTTCTTGGAGGCAACGGGACGGATGAACGAAGTACCTGCAACCTCTGCACACCAGGAACAAATGTAGTCATGGGAGATACCCTATTCACTCCCCACTGTATCAATTCTAATTCAAAGACATTCCACGGAGATCAGTGGGTACAGGCTAACTTTATAGTCTTGGGAGCCGAGGAAGTGCATCATCTGGCAGGAATGGATACAGTCCTAAGCTACTATCAGCCCCAAATCGGTGGTGGAATGGTCAGCCCAGTTGATTCTTTAGTCAAGATTGATGGTAAACTATTAAAGTCTGGATATATAGCTTTGCAAAGCGAAAGTCATCCAATTGATTTCCGAAGAGTCGCTCTGATCGATTTAAGCATGTTAAAAGCAGAAAAGAAAGCGATGACCAAGCTAATCAAAGAAGCTCTTGAGCTCAGCAAGATTGATCCTAATTGAAACCTTTCAATGATTCAGTACGGAATTAAACCCGGACATTGGTAGTTCCACCACCAGCTAAAGTAATCGGAACAGGCTTGTTTTCTTTCCAGCTTCCTCCTGTGAAATCGGGAACATCGATGGAATTTGACCGATTGGCTACTGACCACTCACTTAACGGACTGATACAGCTCCAAAGCGCTGCATCATATACATCCTGATCAAGTGGAAGGCCATTTCTCAGACAATCTATCAATCTCCAATCCATCATAAAATCCATTCCGCCATGTCCTCCAATTTGCTTTGCCAGTTCCCCTACTTTTAGCACGATTTCAGGGGTATACTTTTTTTCCAGTTCCTTTATTTCCTCCTCCTTCATCCAGCTATGACCTTTGGAAACTCTTGGCTGAGGATATTTTTGAGCATATCCCTCGGTACCACTGACTACATGCAATCGGCTATAGGGTCTAGGGGAAGTCACATCATGCTGAATCATAATGGATTTGCCTAGCTTCGTCTTCACAACCGTAGTATTCATGTTTCCTCGGTAAAACTTGGAAGCAAATTCTGTCCAAAAAACATCTTCCTCAGCCAATTCTTGGGCTTTCTTTTTCATTTGAAAATCATTCGAGCTCATAGAAGTCAAATAATCCATCTGATCTCCCCGATTGACATTCAGAATCTGACAAATGGGACCAAGACCATGAGTCGGGTACAAATTTCCGTTTCGGTAATTTTCCCTTAGCCTCCACATATTTTGATAGCCGGTATCCTTGTCAAAATTCAACCAAAGCAAATCGTGAATGTAGGCTCCTTCCACGTGCAAAACCTCACCAAAGAAACCCTCTCGAGCCATTTTCAAAGTCATCAATTCAAAGAAATCATAGCAGCAATTCTCCAGCTGCATACAATGCTTTTTAGTCCTCTCCGATGTCTCCACCAATTGCCAGCATTCATCCAATGTTCGCGCCGCAGGAACCTCTACGGCAGCATGCTTTCCAGCTTCCATGGCATAGACTGCCATAGGAGTATGCCATTCCCATGGAGTGGCGATGTATATCAAATCCAAATCGGGCCGATCGCACATCTTTTTCCAAGAGTAGGCATTACCTGAGTATAATTCTGGCTTATGTCCAGTGCCTTCAAGAGATTTCTTAGCTTTTTCTGCTCGTTCAGGAATCAGATCACAAAGTGCCTTGATCTCAACTCCCTCGATCTTACTGAGCCGGTCTACGGCACCCGGCCCGCGCATCCCCAATCCTACAATTCCAATTCGTACAGTCTCCAACTTAGGGGCAGCATAGCCACACATATTGAATTGTTGAATTCTACTCATGCCATATTGGGCCTCTAGTGGCAAAATGGATTTGGAAGATGCATGACCTGCACCAAAAAGGCCCATACCTAGAGCTCCTGCAGATTTCAAAAAGTCTCTTCTACGATTGGATTTCATTGCTTAGATCGGTTGATTGATTTGTCTAATTAAGGAAAAATCAATCAAAGTCTAAATTCATAAGATTATAATTTGTTTAAACGGCCTGAACCCGTCCAGCACCAAAACTCAGAGAAGCCTATCCTAGAAACAATCAATCCCCAAGTGTCGGTTTCGCTATGGACTTTTCATATGCCAAATAAAAAAACCGGAAATAAAATATTCCCGGCTTTCCCAAAACTATTACGCATTATCTATAGTCTATGCTTTTGCTCGTGGGCAGGTATTTATTCCTACCAACGTGTATAAAGGACAAAATCCAACGAGTGTGGTCAGGGTGAATACACCACCGACTACTAAGGCAATCACTCCCAAGGTACCAGTCACAGTACCAGAGAAATATAATCCAATCAAAACTGCGGCAATCACCAAGCGAATCGCTCTATCAGTCACTCCCATATTCTTTTTCATAACTCTTGAGGTTTAGGTCAATTGATTAAAATCATTGGCTAAAAATCCTAAAAGCCCACATCAATTACCATGACAAAAGTCACAGATGAAGCTGACTTTCAATCAACTGACAAGAAATTAACTTCTAGGATTTCCTGAGCTTTCAAACCTTGTGGTGAAAAATCCGGGTCACGCCTTTTTCCTTCCGGATACCACTTCCAAAAATACACTCCTGCCAGCCAAGGCTTCTTCCAAGCGGTTTCAAAAAATGCCTGATAGCAACGCGCCTGTACTTCTTCGGACAGCGGAGATTCCTTTCTTTCATTGGGCCAAACCCATGGCTCAGCAGCTGCATCGGCAGTATTGCAATAGCCAATTTCAGTAAAAATAACGGGCAACTGATAGTTCCTAACCAACTTTTCAATCGAAGTGAGTGGTTTTTTCCAGCCTTTTTTTAATTGGTTCAAATCCGGCTCTTGACCCTCGCTTATTGGAAAATAGGCTTGAATTCCGATGTAGTCCAACTCATCCCAAAAAGTCACCTGCTCAAATTCTGTGAAGTTGGCAGCATAAATCAACTTACCCTCGTAAACTTCTCTAATTGATGAAATTATCTCCAGCCATTCCGTCCTTCTGTGAACAGTCTTTTCCAGTTCAGTACCAATGCATAGAATGGGAAAATCCAATTCAGCTGCCAATTTTGCATAGTCTACAATGAAATTCTTATAATTTTCAAACCACAAAACCCAATCTTGTTCTGAGTTCATTTCAATCTCTCCAGGCCAACTTCCTCTTGCCCAGAGATGTGGTTTCAGCATATTGGAAATCCCCAAATTGATCGATGAGTCGGCAGTGGCTCGAATCCCCCGAGCTGACTCTCCCCACCACTGACGTTCTGCATCCAGAGACCAGCGAATCTCGGGTTTGTTTTTATCAGCCTGCCAACCAAATGGCGTCTGAGAAATTGCATTGGCTCCAATTTTCTTTAAGACTCCGAGCTCCCCCCCTTGCAGAGGCTGTCTACTCCCAACCCAACAAACTCCTTTTAATTTTTCATTTACGGAAGGCAAGATTGGCTCAGCTTCCAAAACCCATAAACCCAGTCCCAGCACAAGGACTGCGAAGAAACTGAGATAATATGGTGTTTTGACATGCCTCACGAAACCAAGAGCGTTTGAATAAGTATTTCTTCTTCCAAGGTACGATGCACAGGACAGCGATTGGCGATTTCCAAAAGCCGCTGCCGCTGATCGGAATCCAAATCACCTTCCAGCTCGATCTTACGGGTAAACTGACTGACTTTAGAAGTCTCCTTTTCAGGTTTATCAGAATCGATTCGATGGACTTTTTCATGCTCAAGGTACACCCTGACCTCTTTCAAGGGCCATTTTTTGCGATCGGCATACATTCGAAGCGTCATCACCGTACAGCTTCCCAAAGAAGCCATCAATAGATCATAAGGTGTAGGCCCAAGGTTTTTCCCACCTACTTCTAGGGGCTCATCTGCAATTAAATGATGAAAAGGAGTTTTGATCTCAGTCGTAAAACCAGCATCCGCACTTAGTCGAACCATCACCGGATGGCCTTTGGTATCATTTTCAATCTTGTCTTGCTGATCTACATAGCGTAAGCTCCAAGAAGAAAGGACTTGACCAATATACTCTGCATCCGATTGATTGGTCACCAAGTGATTTGCTCCGTCCAGGGAAACAAAGCTTTTGGGGTGCCAGGCTGATTTATAAATCTTTTCAGCATTTTCAATTCCCACAATTTCGTCCTGTGGAGAATGAAGAATCAGTAATGCCTTTTTCAGGTCTTTAAGGAATGATTCGATTGGCTGCTGATCCAAATTGTCCAAGAACTCTTTGCTGATCATGAATGGCCTACCTCCTATACTTACTTTGGCCTGTCCATTTTCTAGAATGTCTTCAAGCTTATTTTGAAATAAATGACGCACATGAAGCGGGTCGGCGGGTGCACCGATTGTAGCAAGCGCATTCACCGAAGGAAGACTTTGAGCTGCGTAGAGTACTGCTGCACCACCTAAGGAGTGGCCTATCAGCATAGCCGGAGCAGCGTAGTTTTTCTCCAAAAATTTTGAAGCATCCAGAAGGTCTGAAATATTGGAGGAAAAATCACTTTCCGCGAATTCTCCTTCACTCCTACCCAATCCAGTAAAATCAAAACTCAACACAGCAATCCCTTCATTTGAAAGCGATTTACTGATTCGCGTTACCGCCGAAAAATTCTTAGAGCAAGTAAAACAATGAGCAAAAATGGCGTAAAACTTGGGCTGCCTTTCCAGAGGCAAATAAAGATCCCCTGAAAGCTCTAGTCCTTTTGAATTTTGAAATTTGACGCGCTTAGGGTTCATGTGAAATTAGTTGAGAAATTCTACCTGGATATTCTCTAGGTTAATTTCAGATAATAACTCCAAGTTACCCTTTTCATATAGTTCTTGCATCTTTTCGACCGGAGTATTTTTATCTTCTGGCTTGAAATTCAGGTAGTTTTGAAATCTTATTCCATCCACAGTCACCACAGAGCTCACCTCTCTAAATCGAACTCCACCCCCATCGGTATGATAGCTGTAGGCCATAAAATCCACATAAAAATCTTCCGTTCCAATCCAATATAAAAACTCATCATCAAAGTCTTCTCCACCACCATCTTGCTGAAAGGTCACTTTTACTAAATGGTAGTTTTCACCATTGAGCGTGGTTTCCCCCAAATAGGACTTCATAGCTGAAGGGTCATTGAGCCCGTAGGGTAAAAAGGCAAAGTAAGCGACAGAATTAACCGATCTGGAAAATGCTCCTATGCGCTCTTCACTTAGCGTATCTACCTCCACCCCATCAATCCATCTGGTAAACCCTTCATTATTCAATAAATCCTTGACCTGACCTAAGGAGTCTGTAAACTCCCGAGTGTATTCAAAACGGTCCGGACTCTTAAAAATCTGATAGTGAATATCCCGAAAATCGAAATCAATTCGAGCTGATTTATAGCGTTCACCCCCATGGGCAGCAATAGACTTATCGACGATTTTTTCGGCTTCTGTTTTCACCTCGCAGGCAGCAAGCGAAAAAATTAATCCAAGCAGTCCTAATAGCTTATGTCTCATTATTCTTTCATTTTTATTTCAAAATTGTCATAAAGGTAATCCGCCCTCAAGTAGAGCTTCTTTCCACTTGAATCAACCCGGTAGCTTTTTCGGGTTTTGTAAAATTTGAAAGGTCCTACTTCATTAAAGCCGATATTTTCAACGAGACTTCGATGATCTTTCAGTTGAATTTCGGTTCCTAGGATCAAATTCGTCTCGTTATCCAAATAATACCACCAAATATCTCCATCTGGGCCATAATTAACTCGAAGGGTTTTGGCCTGACCCAAGGGTGTCTCTCGAATTCCCTCAGAACTCCATTCAGAACCTTCTTCGTTCATCAGATTCCAAGGCTGGGAAAATGCATAAAAGACCGCTTCGAAATCACTTCGTTTGCTTTCGAGAAAATCCCTATTTGAGATCTCATTTCCACCAATCAAATAAGAGATTTGATCATCTTTCATTGATAAAATATGCACTACCGAATCCTGAGTCCAGGATATACTTCCTGAAAGGGAAGGATTAAATCGAAAAACAATTTGCTGGTCCGTTTCCTTTTCGACTCCTCCATCTTCGAGGAGCAGCTTTGTCAACTTTCTAAAGGATACTTGCTCTAAATTATCCCAATTGTCTTGTCCTCCATGCGCTTCGATGCTATCCGAGAGAAAGATTTTAGCTTCTCTTTTTTCCTTTGGAGCGCAGGAAAAGGAAAGGGTCAAAATAGCCAATACAAGACTGGAAGCGACTTTTCTTAGGTACATATTTTTATTCAATTGATCCCGAAACTTAGGAATAAAATCCCAAGCTAAACCCACAAGAAGCAGACCGTACTCTAAAAACAGCAGACCGAAGGACTCATTGACCGGCTCTTGATGATAGGCTGCGTAGGAGAAAATCATTGAAAAGCTCCAGATTATTCCAAAAACTCGACCGTTGAACAAGGAAAGTCCAACCAAAGGAATAGCGTACCAAGGATGAACTACTGGCTGCAAAACCAAATAGACTAAGTAAATCAGGCTCCAAAAATCCACAAAGTGTAAAAGCCTTTGGGTTTTGATTCTTGAGCTGAGATAAAAGATAGCACCAATCGTAATGACTGATAGCAATTTGGTCAGGATCGCAATGGTATTGTATCCCTCTATCCAATACCCCACCTCTCTTGCGATATAGTAAACCGAGGCATTGAACTCAAATTTCCCTTGATAGAGACTCAATGTATCCAGAAAATTACCCCAGGCATCTTGCCAAACCAAGGGCAAGAAAGCAATAAATATCCCTGAGAGAGCTCCTATCCAAAAAAAGGCATGAATACGTGTTCTCCTAAAAAAAAGAAGGCTGGGCACTAAAATCAAGGGAACCAATTTGACTCCAACAGCTAAGGACCAAAAGAGACCTGAAGTAAATTTTCGATGTCTGACAAGAGCCCAAATACTCCCCAACAATAAGAAAAGCACAATCCCTTCAAAGTGAAGGTTGACAGTGATTTCCTGAATTATAAAAGGATTCAACCAATAGAAAATAATCCGTCGAAGGGGGACAGAAAAAGCCTTAAAAAGCCTGAAAAAAAGTAAAAGAACTCCGATTTCGAAGACAATCAAAATCAACCGGAGAACCTGAATACCTGTGAATAGATTGTTGTCAGCGATTTTGGCCGAAATGCCAAATATCAATTGATTCAAGGGCGGGTAAACCGAAAAATAATCGGGTGAATTGAGTAGTGGGTAGGCTGCTTGAAAAAACTGATGATCTGTCTCTGCTACTTCCACAGAATCCAACAATTGAGTGGGGGTAAATTGGTAAGGATTCTCTCCCAAAAGAACTACCTCACCATCCCAGAGAAATCGGACATAATCCTCGGACCAACTAGGCACAGCACCCAACATCCCAAAGCGAAGTACTAGGCCCAGGAAAAATACCCAAATCCAGTTTTTAAGCTTTCTCCATTGCCAAAAAAGACCGAGCATAGCCAAAAAGCTTATTAAAAATGTCAGGAATAAAATCGTGAAACTTTCCCGCGGGATCAGATAACCCATCAGGAGATTACCCAGAACCAGGACAAGCAAGAAGATTGCTGTCAAAAAGTAACTTCCTACTCCTCTCACAATCCCAATTCTTTTCGAATAGACTCGTGAATCAGACCATTTTTGGTCCAATAGTCAAGCTTTTGGTGATTTCTCCGGGTAGCTGTGGTGCTCTCAAGCTGTCCATTCTCTTTAACTTGGATTTCCTCCCAGCTGACAATTTCGAATGGAAAAGACTTTTTGAACTGGACTTTTAAAGTTCTTCCCAATTCGGGGTATTCAACCACAAACTGATTAGTTTGATTTCCGAGTTCCTCCAACTCAATCTTCGCTCTGTAAGCTTTCAGCTCCATATGAGAAAATCGCTGATAAGTCAGAGACGGTATCAGTCGTTGATCCCCTTGAGGGACCAAATCAGGATTCAGTCGAATTAAATTAAAGATTCCATCCTCGGTTTGGGCATCGATTTTCAGGTTTTGATCACCCTCCGACTCAAAATAGGAAAAAAGCTGAGCCTGGTAGGCTGCATTTTTCCAATTCATTTGAATAAATGCCTGTCCACACCATTCTATAGCAGAATGCGTCAGTTTGTAAGCCGGAAGATCTTCCTCCACAGGGGTAAAGACGCTAAGCATCGTATGATAAGGGTAAACACCCGTGACAAAATCTCGGGTCATATTCAGTTTTAGCACCTTTCGAGCATCAGCTCCAGCATTCTGAGGATCATCGAGTTTGACCTGCTTGGATTTTGAAAAATCCTCAGTGACAAAAATCATCACTGCCTTCCCTTCTCTAGGCTCGCCGTATCGGTACTGCTTGAGATCAAAAACATTCAATTCTGCTTGGCCCTGATACCAATATTTTCCAAATGCATCCATATCTACATTTTCTCTGGAAGCGGTACCACAAGAGATCAGAAGGCCAGAAAAAAACAACAGCGTGTAAAGTCGGGAAAGCATAAGTTCTATTTCATTCAGGAGATCTATACTTAAAAATGGTCAAAATTATCTTATATCCCGCACCAATCACACCTTTAACCGTCCCACTGACCTTAGACCGACCTATTCGTTTTCTGTAGCGAACCGGAATTTCAAGATAACGAAGACCTTTTTGATGAGCCTTGATTTGCATCTCGATGGTCCATCCAAAGTTTTCATCCCGCATGCCTAGCCTCATCAGCGAGTCCCACCGAATGGCCCGAAAAGGTCCCAAATCAGAAAAATAGGCTCCCTGAACAATCCGCATCAGGCGGGTCGCCAACCAATTTCCAAAAACCTGCGGAAATGTCATTGATCCGGATTCCCTCACTCCATTTGCTCTCGACCCCAAAACAAAATCAGCTTCACCCTTGACTATGGGCTCCAAGAGCAGGATCATTTCTTCAGGGTAATCGCTGTAATCTCCATCCAGAAATACAACCACATCGGGAGCTTGAGTTTGTTTACTAATCCAATCCATAGCCGTCAAACAAGCTTTTCCGTAGCCTTTTTGGGGTTCAAATACGACCACAGCTCCATGACTTTTGGCTACCTCAGCAGTAGAATCTTTTGAATTATTATTGGCCACTACGACATTTCGGACCAGCGAAGGTATTTCCTGAATGACTTTCCCAATAGACCTCTCTTCATTGTACGCAGGGATGATCACATCCACAATCAAATCCTTCTTCATAAGTTATTTCCCCAAACTATAGGACCGAAACGAGGTAAAAAAAACAAGGCCATATCCAAAGGCAAGCATGGCATGAAAAGGTAAAAACAGATAGTATCCAGACTGTAAAGCCAAAATGACCATCACCAAAAAGATTAATGCGAGAAATCCCTCTACCCAAGTAGTCGCAGGCATAGGGAACTTCAAGTAAAGGTTATTTCGAAGGCTGGATTTTCTTGACTCAAGGTTAAACTTTGGAGTCCTGACAAATGGAGATTTCTTGCCTGTCAAGCCTTCCCAAACTGCTTGGGAATTGTGAACTGCCATCCCCATAGACACAGAAAGAAAAAGCGGAAGAATAAAAACAGCTTCTAGCAGGGATTTGAAAAAGCCTTTTTTGGAATAAAAATAGGAGATCAGGTAAACCAAAGCGATAATCACAAAACCAATCAAAAAAATGCCGGCAAATTGGGTCCATTTAGTGCTGATGTAGCCTTGGAAACCCATCCACCAAACTGCTATACTCGCCAAGCTTACAGTCAAAATCACCAAGAAAATACTGCTATTAAACAGATGCGCCATGGCATGCAGCTTGGTTTTGACCGGCAAATCAGCTTGGAGTACAGAGGATGCATGCTTTTTGGCACACTCAGCCCCACCCTTATTCCAGCGAAACTGCTGTGACTTGATGGCTGACATAATTGGTGGAAGTTCGGCAGGCGATTCGATCTCAGGTCTGTAAATGAACTTCCATCCCTTCTTTTGTGCCCGATAGCTCAAATCCAAATCTTCCGTCAGCGTATCATCTTCCCAATTGCCGGCATCCAGAATACATTCCTTTCTCCAAACGCCGCCTGTTCCATTGAAATTAATGAAGGCCCCTAAGGTATTTCGACCTACTTGCTCAATCAGGAAATGGGCATCTAAAGCAAAAGCTTGGAGACGGGTCAAAAGCGAATAAGACTCATTGATATGCGTCCACCGTGTTTGAACCATTCCGACCCTTGGATTTCGAAAATGAGGGATGGTCTTTTGCAAAAAATCAGGACTTGGAAGAAAATCCGCGTCGAAAATCGCAATAAATTCTCCTTTTGCTTTTTCCAATCCTTCTTTCAAGGCTCCTGCCTTAAATCCCTTCCGGTTTTCCCTGTGAATGTATACAAAAGGGAAATCAGGGAACTCCTTGATTTTTTCACGAATTAAATCCTGCGTTTCATCCGTACTATCGTCTAGAATCTGTACTTCAAGCTTGTCTAGCGGGTATTGGATCTTAGTGATCGCTTCAATCAGCCTTTCGGCTACATACTGTTCATTGAAAATGGGTAATTGTATTGTCACCCTAGGCAAGTCAATGATGTTCTCAGGTTTCGGATTTTTCTTTCTGGCTTTCCAAAAATTGAATAACAGATGACCCTGTGCCAAAGCATAGCCCAAAATCAACAGCATACCTAGGAGATATACCATTAGAAAGAAGTAGGAAATAATATTAGGCATTGAGTTTTACAGAATCATTGCCAATCAAAATCGGCATGTCGTTGATTCGGCCCTCCTCAGGACCATTTTCGAGTTTCAGTACGCCACGCGGACAGACAGCAGAGCAAACTCCGCACCCCACGCAGGAAGAACGAACTATATTTTGACCCCTTTGGGCATACCATCGCACATCGATTCCCATTTCACAATAGGTCGAGCAGTTTCCACAGGAGATACACTGTCCTCCATTTGTAGTAATTCGAAATCTGGATTTGAATCGCTGCACCATACCCAAGTAAGCAGCCAAGGGACAGCCAAATCGACACCATACACGATTACCCATAAAAGGATAAAATCCTGTCCCAACTACTCCTGCAAATGCAGATCCGATTGCAAAGCCATAAAATGAATGAAGCTGATTGGTCACATTTCCAAGAAAGCTGAAGGCTGAAAAGTAATTAGCAATCGTAAGAGCGGTCATCACTACCGCCAAAACCAATACTCCGTGAATCAAATAGCGCTCGATTTTCCAAGATTTTAGGGATTTATCTGAAAGCTGCCGGTAAGGATCTCCCACAGTCTCCGCCAATCCGCCACATCCACAAACCCACGAACAGTACCATCGCTTTCCATAGAAATAAGTAAATACAGGAACACCAACGACAATCAATAGTATTCCCCAAATCAGCATAAACATCCCGATTGCCCCTGAGCTTGTTAAGGTTTCTATTCGATAATCATAGAAAAATGAATAGTCAAGCGGCCAAATATTCTTGAAGTCAAAGTAAGGCTGATTCAACAAGACAAGGATTTCAGGAATCAAAAAAGCGAATGCAGTCTGGAAAAACATCACAGAGGCAGTGCGGATTTGCTGGTAGCGATTACCCTTGTATTTCCTAAACATCCGTACTCCCATTACCAAAATGGCAAGTGTATAAATCAATCCATACAAAAACCACTGACTTGCAGGATTGCCTGATAGAATGAGACTCAAAGGCTCCACCATCCATACCAGATTGACCATATAAGCTGGGAACCAATACAAAATCACATAAAAAAGGATCAAGTAGCTTCCTGTCAACATACCAAGCCAACCTCTATTTTTCATTTTGGAGTGAAAAATCCCATTGTTCTTGATCCCCTCAGGCTCTCCTTTAAATTTTGGCAAATTGTAAAAAAGTCCTCCGAGTACAGTCAGGCCAATACTGACAAAAAGGAAAAGCCATGGATGGTTTTGGACGGGACTTGAAAGAGAAGCTTTAGCCAAAGGAAAACTGTAATCATCCCAAATGACTTGGTCCCATCTGGATTCAGCTTTTAGCTCGGAATTGTAGTTATCTACTCGTTGATTAAGCTCCCGAATGAAACTGAATGAACTTGAGTACTCCTTACCATACATGGGCGCCAATAATTCCTTCATCTTTTCTTGATGAATATCCTTGGTATTGTCAAGCACAATCCCCTCAGAAATGGTGTATTCACCCAAAAAGGGAATGACTGTGAAAGCCAATAGTCCTGTCAGAAATAAGGTAAGCCCGATTAGTTGAATGTACTTCATAGCTTCGCTCCAATCAATCTTTGAAAGAATGAGGGTTTAGAGATTTTCAAGGTAATGTTATTTTCTTCAGCATACGTTCTTTGGATTGCTGAGATATAGGGTGCGAAAAACTCTGGGTCAAAATTAGCCTTATCCAAATTTTGAATCACTTTTTGCCCAGACCATTGTTCCCGGATAGCTTTATCAAAGAACTCATGTCTAAGTCTAAACCCAAAATTATTCACTCCCAAAATTCTTCCGTCTGAATCACAAAGCATGCGGAAACAGACTTTGCCAGAACTGTGCTCCCAATAGAAATTTGAGACTTGACTTTCATCCCAATTGGCAGGAACCTGTCCATACGTTTGGTATTCAATATCCAAAAATTTAGCTGAATTGAACCAAACACCAGGCTTATAGGGTGTAGGCTTACCCAGAATAGTTTGAGCCAAAGTCTCCCCATGCATCCTCCCGGTATACCAGACTTGTTCGATTAGATTTCGGTTCTTATCGGGCTTTTCTCGAAACTGTGCACAGTCCCCTATGGCAAATACATCCTTGAGATTGGTCTGAAATAACTGATCAACCAGAATTCCTCTATCCAAGTCCAAATCTGCGCCTTTCAGAAAATCTATGTTTGGACTTACTCCGGCGGTCAAACCTACAAATTGACAGGGAATCTCCTCGCCAGACTTAGTTTTTACCGCCTTGACTTTTCCACTTCCATCGGATATAATCTCCTCAAGCTCCGTATTGAGCCTCAAATCAAAATGATGCTCTCGGATATGCCTTCTCACCATTTCTGATTCCTCCTCGGGGAGAATATTTCTCCAAAAACCAGACTCGCGAACCAAAAAAGTAACTTCAATATTTTTGTAGGCTAACATTTCAGCCATTTCAATTCCAATCAGCCCTCCCCCAACGATCACCGCTTTCTTCACTCCTGATTCGGTGTTCTTTTCCATCAATTCCAAGTCCTGTTTGGAATACAATCCTTGCACTCCCATCAAATCCTGACCAGGCCAGCCAAATTTATTAGGCTTTGATCCAGTTGCTAAAACCAATTGGTCGTAAGTGATGGTTTTTCCGCTTTGGCAGTATAATTTTTTCCCTTCGAAATCCACTTTCTCAACCCAATCTTGAACAAGGTCAATCCGGTTTTTTTCCCAAAACCAATTCTCGTAGGGTTGCGTGTGCTCGAATTTCATGTGCCCCATGTACACGTACATCAGGGCTGTTCGGGAAAAGAAATATTTGCTTTCACCGGAGATTACGGTTATTTGAATATTATCATCACCTTTTCGGAGATGTCGCGCACAGGTGATCCCTGCTATTCCATTACCTAAGATGACAATATGTTTGCTTGGACTCATGAAGATTTCTTGATGATCAAAGATAGCCTATTCATTTAGACTCCAGTCATAGTCCAGATGACTGATTTTGGCATTGGAAGAGAGTTTGACTTTAGAATATTGGTTTAAAAAATCAATCAAGCTTCCATTTTTGGTAAAATCACCCTTGAACCACGAAAATATGGATGAGATTTCGGCCTTATCTTTTGAAATCTTATTTCGCTTAGGGTCATTGATAAATGACTTGGCTACTTGATCTAATTGCTGATCAATTCTTTCCGGAACAAAGGCTTCATTTAGCAAAGGCGGACAAGAAAAAGATGCACAATTAATGGCAAAGTGAATCCTTGGTTCTTCAAATTCTTTGCGAAGAATACCATGTTCTATTTCATCTAGACTACTTTCCTGACCACCTATTTTGAAAAACTTATAGTGCCAAACATCTTTGATAAGGGGGATTTTCAATTTAGGGCCCAGGTCTCGTATGCTTTCCACTGGATAATTATCTACAATCAGCTTGACGGTAAAAGCATTGTAAGCATTGATCCAGTAGGCAAGTTGCTCTTCTTCAGACCATTTTTCTCGGTCAGGGGGATTATTGCTAAGGGTATTGAGATAGGCTTCTAGCTTTTCCTGGTCATTTATAAAACCTCGGTAGTTGACCATTCCATCCTCTTTCACATACTTACCGAGGAGTTCATTCCAGACGCTGTGATCTGGCGGAGTGGTATTGATGCCTCCAAGGTCAGAAGCTCCGCAGCTGAGAAGTGAAAACACTAAAGCAATCATGAGATTATACATAAATTCATTATTTCTAATTGAAAGTTGAATAAAAGTAAAGACTATTAGAAAAGTAAACCGTCGTCAAAAAGACAGGTTTCAATAAACCTTTTCTCCTTTGTTGAGCCATACTCCCCAGGCCCGGTTATAAGCATGCACTTTTTTTGTCTGACCCAAAGAGTCATAAACCGGCAGTTCATCATTTACCCATTGGAAGATCCCACCGTAAAGATTTACGACACTGAAGCCCTTTTGGACCAACTTTTTACCAATATCCTGAGATCGGGCTCCAACCGAACAATAGACTAATACAGGTTTGTCAGGATCTAGCTTTTCAAAAACGTCCTCTGAAAAATCATCATATCCGACACAAATTGCTCCCTCTAAATGGCTGACCTCATACTCCTCTTTTTCTCGGGTATCCAAGATTTGGTACTTAGACAGCCTTCCGATTTCATTGGGATAAATGACAGGAAAATCTGAATCGTAAAGCGTATTCAGCATAGTACGATAAGCCAAGGACTGACCATTTGCTGAGAAGGCCAAAAATGAAATGGCAAAATAAATAATGAAAGCTTTAGCAGGCGATAAACATTTTGAAATCATAAAGCCTAAACCCCAATTTGGCTTGGGAGGTTCTATCAGGCGTAAAAATCTGATAGCCGCGCGAGACCTCTTCGATCCTTGATGATGATTTTCTTTCCTTCAAATTCAATTAGATTATCCTTTTTGAATTCGGAGAGTAGTCGAATCACTGACTCCGTGGCCGTACCCACGATTCCGGCTATTTCTTCCCGGCTGAGAACCAAGTCAATTTTTTGGGCTTCATTGCCTTCCACTCCATAGCTACTTGCCAAAAGAAGAAGCGTGTAGGCAAGTCGTTCCCGAATACTCTTTTGGGTGGCGTCTGTCAGTTTATCTTCCATGATGTTGAGTTCATGGCTTAGTTGCTTCGTCACCCGCTTGAAGAATTGTGTGTTTCCAAAAAGAGTTTCTAAAAATGATTCTTTAGGTATAAAGCATATTTTTGCATCCTCCACGATCATGGCCGAAGTAGTATAATTTTCTTCCCCCAGAAGTGCTGAATAGCCCAAGAAGTCACCAGCTTTAGCAAGATGTATAATCTGATCTTTCCCATTTGAAGCTGTTTTGTAAACTTTGACCACTCCAGCATTGATACAGAATATTCCTAAAGGCTTGGTGCCTTCATAGAATAGAATTTGCCCTTTTCGGTGCGAAATCAAGTTTTTACTCTCAGAGATACTACAGATATGAGATTCTGACAAATCAGAAAGCAAGGAATATTTTCTACTGGCGCAAAGTTCGCAAGGAAGTTGTTTTACTGAGTTAGACATAGTGGGGTATTCGTTAATGATTAAAAGGTAAAAAAAATGACTGAAATCATAAAATTTCAATGGGAAAATGGTGCTTTGGGTAGATTTTTTTCTTGGAGAAATTGATTTTTTGAGAAGTCATATTTTAGAAATATGTGTGAGAAACCATTACTGAGTATCAAAAAGTTCGACTTGAGCTTGAAGTGATAGATGGCAGCCTGATCCACTGTCTTTTGATTGATTGGGACGTTAGGTGCCTTGCACTCCACCAATAAGTAAGCAGCGCCTTCTTGATTACGCACGAGTATATCCGTACGCTTTTGAAGTTTATTATAGGTCAATCCTCTTTCAGTCACAAGGAGACCCTTCGGATATTGATTTTTCTCTACCAAAAAATAAATCCAATGTTGCCGTACCCATTCCTCCGGGGTCAGCACAAGATGTTTCTTTCGGATCGAATCAAATATCAGTAACCTCCCTTCTTCTTCAGTGATCCTAGGATTACATTCTGGAAGGTTGAGTTGAGGAAATTTTTCTTTGAAGAGTACCTCTTTCATGCCCCAAAGATGGAGCTTGCTAGCCAGATTAAAAAGTCAAATATGGGGCTATTTTTTGAATCCACTCTGGATCAAAAATCCGGATTTTAAGCAAGTCATCTGCTTGCTGAAAATTTCCATGCTGATTGCGATAGGCTATAATTACTTTTGCCTGCCCATAACTGATATAGGGGTGCTTTGCTAGATCCTCCACGGTAGCATCATTGATTGCCAATCGATTTCTGATTTCTCCGTCAAATTCAAAATATTCCCATATTCGATCTGCAACTTCAGGCTGTACTCCGTAAATGTCTTTCAATTGATCTTTTGAGAAAAAGCCTCCCATTGAAACTTCATATTTGATAATCCTAGCAGCTAAAGTTGGGCCTACTCCTGGAACAACCTGAAGTGTGATGGAGTCAGCTTCCGAAAATGGAATTTTTCGAAGCCCCTGCATGGACCTATTGACTGTGTCCAATCCTGCTCGGACCGGAAAAGGTGAAGAAACTTCCTCAAAACCCACCAATCGAAGCGAATCTGCGACCTCCAACAAGTTCTTCTCCGTGGCAGGGTCAATTTGCCTCGAAAACAATGAAAAAAGCTCAGGACTGAAGGCTAAAAAAGTCAGCACAGGAACTACTAATAAAAATCCTCTGGACTCTTTTCGGCTAAATCCAATTTCCCTTTTCAACCAATACAAAAGACGAAGTCTCATACTTCAATAGAATTGATCAATAACGGATAAGTTAAGAATATTGGCATTCAATTCAAATAATTCAGACCTTTGCCATCAATTTATTTAGACGGTTTCTAAATTGATTGATAAATGACATAAATCACATTTCCTCCATCTGTGTCTATTAAATTTGCGAGGCAAGAAGAATACTATGCAATTTAAGTTCAGTGCAATAAGTTTATCCCACAAGACAGCTCCTGTTCAGATCCGTGAATTGATTGCTCTAGATGATCAATCTATTCATTCCATTCTGATCAAATTGAAGGAGTTTTTCAGTCTTCAAGATGCCCTCATACTATCAACTTGCAATCGGACGGAAGTTTACTATTCACATGAACTGGATCTGAGTTCGGAAATAATCAAACTGATCGGACTCGAAAAAGGTATTCCGGAGGTCACAGATTATTTGGAATATTTTGAACTCTACAAAAACGATCAGGATTCTGTATCTCACCTTTTTCGAGTGGCAGTCGGTCTGGAAGCTCAGGTAGTGGGAGATATTCAAATTGCTAATCAGGTCAAAAGAGCCTATCAAACCTCTGTTGATTTGGACATGGCAGGTCCATTTTTGCATCGCTTGATGCATACTGTCTTCTTCACCAACAAGCGAGTCGTGCAGGAGACAGCTTTCAGAGATGGTGCCGCTTCCTTATCCTATGCCACCATCGAACTGATGGAAAGTCTCACTTCCAATACCTATCAACCTCGGATTTTATTGATTGGCCTAGGAGAAATCGGTGAAGATGTAGCAAAAAACATGGTCTACCTTCCTGACGCGAAGGTCAAGATTTCCAATCGTACACAAAAGAAGGCAGAAATTATAGCTGCTGAGTTGGGTTTTGAGGTGGTTCCATTTGATCAATTAGATCAAGCCATGGATGAGGCAGACGTGATTGTGTCTTCCATTCATAGAAATGACCCTTTTATCACCAAAGAACTCATCAGTCGTTTCAAAATCCAATCATACAAACTTCTGATTGACCTCTCAGTCCCTAGATCTATTGAAACTACTGTAGAAGAAGTACCTGGGGTGATTCTTTACAACGTAGATAATATTCGAAGTAAAGCTTCTGAGGCTCTTGATAAAAGACTTGCTTCGATTCCTGATGTGGAAAAACTGATTTCAGAATCAATTGACGAGTTCTACAATTGGAAAAAGGAAATGATGGTCTCTCCTACCATCAATAAATTAAAGCAGTCACTGGAGCAGATTCGACTAGAGGAAATGTCTCGGTTCCTCAAAAACGCATCTGAGGATGAGGTAGCAATCATCGATAAGATTACCAAAAGCATGATGCAAAAAATCCTCAAGGTTCCGGTAATTCATTTAAAAAATGCTTGTAAGCGGGACGAGGCAGAGGAAATGATCGAGATTATTTCAGACCTATTCGATCTTGACAAGATAAAATCAGACAAATAATTCGGTTCAATAACATAGATGAAGACCAAAGAAGTAGCTTTCTTTGGTCTTTATTATTCTAGGACATGGAAAACCTCAAAAAACTTTACATTCCAATCTTTTTCGCTCTTTTCCTGATCGGTAAATCAAATGCACAAACCTGGGAGGTTTATAACTCGGAAATGAGCCTTGTTTCAAGGTTGATGTATAAAGATATCCTCGTACTCGGGGAAGCAGTGAGAATAGCAGAAACCGATGAGGGTCTTTTTCTCCTTTCCAATGACTATCAACCTGCTGTCCAAATCGAAGGCCAAGAAGTCTATCAGTATCTATCGCCCTGGATTTTGGTAAAGGGCGAATCTGGACTGGGAGCCTATCACGAATATGGTCAAAAAATTCTGAACCTAAAATATGATCAAATAGAGGTCTTTTTCAATCTTCTTCTTGCTAAAAAAGGTCAGGAATACTTTGTCTATGAAAGAGGAAAAGGGACAACTCGGTCTTTAGGAGTGTTGGATCATGCTTGGATCAGCAGAAGAGGACAGGTAATTGCAGAAGATAAAGGAAAGTACTATTTACCCTTGTCCATCAATCCCACAAAAGATTATGAATTATTAGAGGATAATGAAAGTGACTACCTTTTAATCAAAGATGTAGAAGGATATGGCTTACTCAATATGGAAGGTCGAGTGGTCCTGGAAGCTGTTTTGGATTCACTTGAGCATACCCGAGGAAACTTTTACTTTGGATTCAACGAAAACCAATATCTATTGATAGAGGGAGACCCTATTCAGGCTAATATTCGATACAATAGTTTCCACAGAATCTCTTTCGAAAATGACCTTATGCTCGAATACATTCATGGCAAGCTTCGTCGAGTAATGAAAGAGGATGGCATTCTGCTAGATGCCGTAGGAATGACCGAGGTAAACCGGATCGGCCCGGATTTGTACAATGTGAAATTTAGAGACAATAAACTGGGTCTATTGGGAAGAGATGGATGGCTGGTAGGCCCAAGCGATAGTCTTTCTTTTATCCGTGGAAGTGATGAAAAACTTTTCCCTGCTAGTAATGAATTAGGTAAATGGGGAGCCGTGGACTCCAAAGGTCAGTGGATAATTAGTCCAAGCCTTGATGAAATGGGAAGTTTCAAAAATGGAATTGCTGCCTTCAGAAAAGGGGGTTTTTGGGGCATTATTGACCGAAGCGGAAAAATCCTTTCCGATGCAAACTGGGATAAAGTCAGTATTCAATCCAATGGAAGAGCGATCGGTGAAAAATCATCAGAAAAATTCATTCTAAGCGCTGAAAATGAGTACAAAGGAGTAGAAAGCTTTGAAAACATCATTCCCTTGGAGGAAGGCGAATTTATAGCTATCCGTAATGGAAAAGCAGGCTTTTACTCTTCCAATCAAGATCCGAAATTAGAAAACCTATTTGATAGTATTCTGGTGCAGGATGGTCGCTGGCTGACAGCTGAGTCAGATGGGAAATTCGGGCTTTTCGATAAAACAGGAAAAAATGTCCTTCCGGTAGATTATGAAAACATAATTTTTGACCAGTTTAAAAATACGATTCTTGTCAAATGTACCTACAGACCAATCATTGTAGTGGAACCCGAGGGTTCTAAAAAAAGAAAAAAAGGGCGCTAGGCCCTTTTCTTATTTTTTCTCGTTTTTGCCCTTGCTCGAATCCGAACTATCCGAATCCGAATTGGCTATAGAATCTCTCATGGAAGTGTCTGATTTGATATTCTCCATTCGATAGTAATCCATCACTCCAAGCTGGCCAGATCGGAAAGCCTCTGCGAGAGCCAAAGGAACTTCTGCTTCCGCTTCAATTACTTTTGCACGCATTTCCACCGACTTGGCTCGCATCTCTTGTTCCAAGGCAACTGCCATCGCTCTTCGCTCTTCTGCCTTGGCCTCTGCTACTTTAAGGTCAGCAGAAGCCTGATCGATTTGAAGTTTTGCTCCGATATTGGTTCCTACGTCAATATCTGCAATATCGATCGAAAGGATCTCGAAAGCAGTACCTGCATCGAGGCCTCGCTGCAATACTAGTTTGGAGATTTTGTCTGGATTTTCGAGTACACTTTTATGTGCTTCTGCCGAGCCAATTGAAGTCACAATACCCTCACCCACACGCGCTAAAATAGTTTCTTCCCCAGCACCACCTACCAATTGGGCAATATTAGCTCGAACTGTTACACGCGCTTTTGCAATCAATTGAATACCATCGGCAGCCACTGCTGCTACACTTGGCGTATTGATCACTTTTGGATTTACACTGATTTGAACAGCTTCAAATACATCTCTACCTGCTAAATCAATAGCGGTAGCTTGCTTGAATGAAAGATTGATGTTTGCCTTATCCGCAGAGATTAATGCTCTAATCACGGTAGGCACATTACCGCCTGCCAAATAGTGAGTTTCCAAGTCGTTTGTAGTAAGCTCCAAGCCGGCTTTTGTAGCTGTGATCATAGAATTGACAATAATACTTGGCGGCACTTTTCGGATTCTCATTCCGATAAGCTCGCCAATTCCTACCCGGACATTCGCAAATTGTGCTGTAATCCAAAGATTGACAGGCACGAAATAAAGGAAGATGAATAAAAGAATAATCCCTGCCACTGCAGCGATTAAAATGAACATTGAGCTGTTTGGATCCATAATTATTTAACTAAAATCAGATTGTTTTCTACTCGAATAACGGTAATCTCCGTACCCACCGGAATGAATCCAGATTCGGATTTGACTTCATAGATTTGATCTTGGAAATCCGCCTTTCCGTAAGGTTTGATGTCAGAAGCAGCTTTTCCCATCATTCCCACCTGAACTCCAACTAAGCGGTCGTCAAATGCGCCTCCCTGCATGGAGGACTTCAAGGAAAATTTATCCCAAACACCAGAGCGAAACCCATAAACCACAGCAGCTAGATTGATTATGACTGCTCCAGTAGTGATCCACCAAGCTGTTTCAGGACTAAATGTCAGAAAGGCATAGGCTATTCCTGATAGACTGATTACCAATCCAAAAATTCCCACTACGGTGGTCCCGGGAACAAAGAGAATCTCAGCCATTAATAAAATCAGCCCAATTCCCAACAAACTTCCTAAAATCAATATTGACATTTGAAACCTTGATTACTAAAATCCAAGATACGACAAAGAATTATAATGGAAATAGAAACTTCGAAAACAATTTAGTTTTAGAATAAAAGTCAATAAAAAAACCCGGTTCGACCGGGTTTGAATTTAGTAAGCTTTCGCAAAAAGCACTCTGCCTTTGGATGGCCTTCCTGTTAACACACATTTTCCAATTTCTTCTTTTTGATCAAGCGGGATACATCTGATAGTCGCCTTGGTCATTTCTTTGATCTTGTCTTCAGTCTCACTAGTTCCATCCCAATGAGCGGAAAGGAAGCCACCTTTGGTTTCCAACAATTCCTGAAACTCTTCCCAAGAGTTCACCTCGGTCGTATGCGACTCTTTGAAATCATTCGCTTTTTGATAGATAGATATTTGAATCTCATCTAAAAGTGCTTTAACCTTCTCTTCGATTGGCATGGAATCCAATGCAAACGATTCTTTTGTCAAGGTATCCCTTCTAGCGATTTCGACAGTTCCATTTTCCAAATCTCTCGGACCAAGCGCAATTCGAAGAGGCACACCTTTCAATTCATATTCAGCAAACTTCCATCCTGGCTTGTGCGTGTCACGATCATCAAATTTGACAGAAACCCCAGCTTTTCTCAGTGCTGAAACCAACTCATTAGCTTTGGCACTTACAGCCTTAAATTCATCATCTCCACGATAAATCGGAACAATTACTACCTGCATCGGGGCAAGTTTAGGTGGCAATACTAGTCCATTATCATCAGAGTGAGCCATGATTAACGCTCCCATCAGACGGGTACTCACGCCCCAGGATGTTCCCCAGACAAAATCAAGACCACCTTCCTTGGTGGCGAATTTTACATCAAAGGCTTTTGCAAAATTTTGTCCCAAAAAATGAGAAGTTCCAGCCTGAAGAGCCTTACCATCCTGCATCATTGCTTCAATACACAAAGTATCTTCAGCACCTGCAAAACGCTCATTTTCAGTCTTTCTTCCTCTCACCACCGGTAGAGCCATGAATTCTTCTGCAAACTGAGCATACACCTGCATCATTTGAAGTGTTTCAGCCTCAGCCTCCTCTTTGGTCGCATGGGCTGTGTGGCCTTCTTGCCAAAGAAACTCTGCTGTGCGAAGGAAAAGTCTAGTTCGCATTTCCCATCTAACCACATTAGCCCACTGATTGATTAGCAGCGGAAGGTCACGGTATGATTGGATCCAGTTTTTGTAAGTACTCCAAATAACTGTCTCTGAGGTAGGACGAACAATCAGCTCTTCCTCCAGCTTAGCTTCAGGATCTACAACTACTCCCTTTCCATTCTCATCGTTCTTTAATCGATAATGAGTGACTACGGCACATTCTTTTGCAAAGCCCTCTACATGAGAAGCTTCTTTGCTCAAATATGACTTAGGGATAAAGAGTGGGAAATAAGCATTGGTGTGACCAGTTTCTTTAAACATCCGATCTAACTCGGCTTGCATTTTTTCCCAGATTGAATATCCATAAGGTTTAATGACCATACAGCCTCTAACAGCCGAATTCTCAGCCAAATCGGCTCTTTTTACTAATTCATTATACCAAAGGGAATAATCCTCACTTCGTTTTGGAAGTCCTTTACTCATTATAGTTGATTTGGAAGTTATTTGTAGATAATTTTGCTAAATTAAGCGTCGCAAATATAGCCAAAAAGAATAACCCTACATCCTTAAGGCCGTATACTGTATTAACAACTAATCAAAGCTATGAGGCAATTTAAAGGCATCTTATCATTAGTAATCATCGGAGCAGTGACTTTGAGTGCTTGCTCTACATCTCAAATAGCGAGTACCAGCCCATCGGATAATCTCTATTTCATGGCTTCTGATGCTCAAATTTCGAGTACTTATGCCGTAGCAAATAATACTCCGGAGACTTTTGAGCAATTTGATGTAGCTCAATCAGTCCCTGCCGAAAGTTTCAGCAGTAGAAATGTAAATCCGGAGTATTTGGCAAAATACTCTTCCACTCCCGAAGAAACAGGAGATGATGTCATTTATTTTGATGACAACACCAATACAGAGGGAACTTCAGGAGATATTGACGCTTACAATAATTTTTCTGTAAACGACAATAACAACAATAATTCCTCTTTCAATTCAGGATTTAACTCCGGCCTTGCATTTAGCATGGGATTTATGACAGGATTTAATCCTTGGGGATTTGGAATGTGGGATCCTTTCTGGGGTCCTGGCTTTGGCTGGGGAGGTGGATTTGGTCCAGGTTGGGGTTTCCGACCAGGATTTTCAATGAATATTGGTTTCGGTTTCGGCAGTCCTTTCTGGGGCTCACCTTGGGGCAATCCATTTTTCCGACCGGGATTCGGAGGATTTTACGATCCTTTCTGGGGTCCTAATTACGCCTGGGGAGGCGGATGGGGTCCGGGATGGGGAATGCCCATCTATGGTAACCGACCAATTTATGTATTGCCAGGTGGTGAGTTTGGAGACAGAAGAATCGTAAGAGGAGCAAGACCTACTAGGGGAGCTTCACTAGCGGGAGTCTCAGGAGACCGTGGCAGTGCTGTATTACCTAATACTTCAAGAGCCCAGGCTCGTAGAAGTGCGATGTCCAATAGAAGCTTGGTTTCATCGGATCGATCTAGAGTCCCTGCCAGAGATTTCTCAAATAGTCAATCAGATTATTATAACTCTAACAGATCTAGGATAGCAAATTCCTCTCCTAGAAATACAGGATCTGCAGCCATGAATCGATCATCTGCGACGCGATCAAGAAGTGCTATGCCGACTGCTAGACCTTCCACAAGAACTATGGACAGAAGTGGATATGCGCCTTCAAGATCTATGAATAATTATAATTCAAGAAGAAGCACTAGTCCTTCTTATAATAGAAGTGCTATTCCTGGCAGAAGTTCTAGTCCTTCTTACAATCGAGGCACAACCAACAGAACTTATACACCAAGTCGAGGCTCCAGCACACCTAGTAGAATGAGTATCCCATCCAGAAGTTCATCTGGCGGAGGTATGAGATCTTCCGGAGGTGGTGTCTCGAGAAGTAGTTCCTCATCAGGATCGAGAGGAGGAAGGGGAAATTAATTCCCCTTTTTTTTTGAATTAAACTTATCCGTTTCAATCATTTTTTCGTTTTTAAAATTCAAACTATCATTAAAATTTATGAGGTATATAATCGCTATTGTCTTTTCGATATTCTCTTTGGGTGCTGCTGCACAAAGTGGATACTTTGAAGATGCCTTACGATTCAGTCAAAGTTTCCCAGCAGGTTCAGCACGAATCATGGCCATTGGGGGAACACAGTGGTCTCTAGGTGGTGATGTATCAAATATCGCCGGAAACCCTGCAGGCTTAGGTTTTTTCAGAAAATCAGAAGCTTCAATTAGTTTGGGATACAGCGATTGGGGCGTACAGACAAATTATCTTGGACAAAACAGATCCTACAATACTTCTAATTTTTCTGCCCCCAATCTATCCATCGTATTTGCGAATCCAAAAGGGGTAATGGAAAGAGGTTCATTTAAAGGTGGGTCTTGGGGAATCAGCATTCAGCGTATTGCAAATTTCAATTCTGAGTTTGGTTATTTTTCAGATGTTTTAGGGGAAACATCAATTATTGATTTCTATCTCCAAGATGCTTTTGGTATCCCTGAGAGCCAAATTGAAACCTTTGGTATTACCGGTATGGCATATCAGACTTATCAGATCAATCCATTGGCATTTGATCAAGACGGCAACCCCATTGCCAATCCAGATACCTATGATTCCTTTGTCTTAGGCCTTCCCTTTCAAGATGAAAACATATTGCAGGAAGGCTCGTCCAACCAGATTACCTTTGGATATGGAGCTAATTTCGACCACAAGCTTTTTATAGGAGGGTCTTTGGGAATAAGGTCTCTCAGTTATTTCTCCCAGAAAATTTACAATGAAGAGTTTATTGACGAACCGCTTTTCACAAGTTCACTTCGTGAGGATTTGTTTATCAACGGGGCAGGATTCAATCTAAATGTAGGAGTAATCTATAAGCCCATTGATTTCTTGAATTTAGGGTTTAATTTCCAGAGTCCTACCTGGTATGGGTTGAATGAAGAGTATCAAGCTTCCATGGTTGCAGAATATAACAACTTCTATTATGAACCTGAAGATATCACTTTGGGTAGGCAGGAGGCCGTTACTGATCTTTTTATCAACAACTTTAGATTAAATACACCTTTGAGACTAGGCGGTGGAGCTACTTTCTTTTTGGGCAAAAATGGTTTCATCTCGGCCGATGTGGATTGGGTTGATTATTCTGCGGCAAGAATCAACTCTGACAGTTTCAATGAAGGACCAGACAATCAGGCTATCCAAAGCCTCTATACCAGTACTGTAAATTATCGAATCGGCGCTGAGGGAAGAATTGATAAGTTTTATATCAGAGGAGGCTATGCATACTTTGGCGATCCTTTTGCAGATAATTTTATTGACAGGAGTACCACTCAAATCACCGGAGGTGTTGGAGTACGATTCAATAGTTTCAATATAGATTTTGCTTTGGTAAATCAGCAATCTAGTGCCCTATACCAATCCTATCAGGTTCTAGACAGTCAAAACAATAACATCGGACCAATTACCGAAGTAGAAAATTCAATCATCAATGGAGTTTTAACTCTCGGATTGACCTTTTAAAACACTCGTCAATTCCATAATTAGAAACTCAGCAGAGAAGTCTTTCCCGCTGAGTTTTATTTTTGCCTGCTCGTAAAAACTTCCACGCTGAGCAAGTAGATTTTTTAATTTTAAGGTTATTTCTCCGGCATCCAAGCCTTCAAACATGGGTCTAGTTGATACTCTAGAGTGTTGAAGTCTAGATGAAATTTCATTCAAAGGAACATCCAAATAGACGGAAATAGACTTTTGATTGATGAGGTCCATATTATCGTTGAAACAGGGACATCCACCACCTGATGCCAAAACAAAAGATTTATCATTCCCTAAGACCCTTTCAAGTTCTTTTGATTCCAATTCACGAAATGCTCCCTCACCTTTCTCTGAAAAAATCATGGGAATGGTTTTTCCAGACTGCTCCTCAATCAGCCTATCCAGGTCTAAAAAATCAACTCGCAGTTCTTTTGCCAAGACCTTACCAAAGGTACTTTTACCTGAGCCTGGAAGTCCAACAAGAACAACTTTGAGCACCTCCATCATTGAATAAATAAATCTAGAACTTCGGAAGCAGTAGGTGTATTATTATGATGATATTTAGCTAAGACGGTACCATCCTTCATAATCACAATACCCGGATTGGATCTAATAATGGTTTTTACGACGGTTGCATCCGACTGCATACCAATAATACTCCAACCATTCTTTGAAATAAAAGCATCGATCTCTTCCTGAGGCGCAGCTGCCATCAATACCACATCGACCGGAGCTCCTTCCATATTTTTAACCAATTCATGAATTTGAGGTAAATCATCCTGATCAATTTTCCCCATATTCGGACTTAAAACAAGAACTTTGTTACCTGCAAAAATGAAATCAGACTGATCTCCTGATTCATTCCAAACCGAAAAGTCCGAAATCTTTGGTAAAGCCTCGGGGTTTTTCAAATTCATCTCTACAAATTCATAACTCTTATCCGTGGGGTATTGATCCATTGTGAGCAATTCTCCATCTTTTTTCATCACATATGAGTATTGCAAAGGTTCAGACGGCTGCATATTGTCAGGAATATTTACCCCTACTTTATAAGCACGAAAATCAATGAAAGGAAGATTTCTGATAGCGGTCAGGGAAAGGACAAAACAAAGGACACCAACCAACCACACAACACGTTTCTGCCAAGCTGAGGAAGATTTGGGCAAATGCTTTTTTAAAGCCAGGATTCCCAAAATCATCACCAGCAATATAATATCCTTATAAAAAGACTCCCATGGTGTCAACTTGATAGCATCCCCAAAACATCCACAATCAGTCACCTTATTAAAATATGCAGAAAAGAAGGTAAGAAAGGTGAAGAAAAGGATCATTCCGGTCAAAGACCAGACGGTCAACTTGCTTCGAACTCCGAGTATGAGCATGACCCCGAGAACTACCTCAAGTACTACTAGAAAAACTGCTAAATAAAGAGCATATGGCTTCAAATAAATAAAAAAGCCCGCAATATCATTGGAAAAAACATCGAAATACTCCTCCAATTTGATGGCTGTTCCGACCGGATCATTGACTTTGATCAGTCCCGAAAAAATAAATAAGCCTCCTACCAAAAATCTTAAAACCCAGAGTATTCCTTTAGCTAGCATGATGGTATCCCATTTTGATTAAACAAAAAACCGCATAATTAATCATGTCCTGATAATTAGCTTCAATTCCTTCAGAGACCAGTGTTTTGCCCTGATTGTCTTCGATTTGCTTCAGACGAAGCAATTTCATGAGGATAATATCAGTCATAGAACTGACTCTCATATCACGCCAAGCTTCGCCGTAGTCATGATTTTTATTTTCCAATAAGCCCCTTGTCAAATCTACCCACTGATCGTAATGCTTTTCCAACTCCTCAAATGGGAGTTCCATTCGTTCATCATCTTTGAAGGATATCTGTATTAAAGCAATGAGAGAATAATTGATAATGCCTATAAAATCATCTTCCAATGGATCATCTATTTTCTGACTCCCCTTCTCCTGTACGGACCGAATCCGTTGAGCTTTGATAAAAATCTGATCTGTAATAGATGCGAGACGCATTATCCGCCAAGAAGTCCCATAATCGAGCGTTTTCTTACGAAAGAGTTCTTTACATCGAATGATTACTTGTGTATATTCGCTATTGGTTTTAGTTTCCAATTTCTTGCTGTTTTAATGAGCCTTATATCTTTTCCTTCGACGATCGAAGATAAATTATTTCCTCAAAAGATTACACTACTTATCAAAGGAAGGCTGATTCTATGGGACAAACCTCAAATAATGGGAGTATTGAATCTCACTCCAGACTCTTTTTATGAGGGAAGCAGGCTAAAAATAAATAAAGGCGACGTATTAGGAAGGGCCCATCAAATGATTTCTGAGGGAGCTGACATACTTGACATTGGGGGCTATAGTAGCAGGCCAGGCGCTGCAAATATTAGTATAGAGGAAGAAATCCAACGAATTGAAAATCCTATCCGATGGATCAGCGAAGAATTTCCTGAGATAATACTTTCTGTGGATACGTTTAGGTCAGAAGTAGCTAGACGAGGAATAGAAGCAGGAGCTCATATGGTTAATGACATTTCAGGAGGTTCACTAGATCCAAATATGTATGAAACCATTTCGGAAATATCAGTGCCTTACATCATCATGCATATGCAGGGAACTCCTCAAAATATGCAGGGAAAAACTGATTATGAAAATATTTTACGGGAAATCTTGAACTATTTCTCAGAAAAGCTACATATTATAAGAGAGTTTGGCATCAAAGATGTAATCATTGATCCTGGTTTTGGATTTGCTAAAACACTGGAACAAAATTACTTTCTGCTTAAAAATTTGGAGCTTTTTGATATGATCAACCTTCCGATTTTGGTAGGATTATCTCGAAAATCCATGATTTATAAACTATTGGAAGTGGCCCCTTCTGAAGCCCTAAACGGCACCACTGCATTGAATATGGTGGCTTTAATGAAAGGAGCTAACATCCTGAGAGTACATGACGTAAAAGAAGCAAACGAAACCCGAAAACTATTTAAACAACTCTACGCTTGACCTTTCTTTTTAAAATAGGATTCCTAGATGTATCCATCGTCAATATGATTGATATTGCGTTGGTATCTATGCTATTGTATCAGGTCTACAAACTTTTGAAAGGTAGCGTAGCGATTAAGATTTTTCTTGGTTTCCTGTCGATTTACCTGATTTACTTATTGGTATTGGCCTTGCGGATGGAATTACTATCCTCGATTTTGGGTCAATTCATGGGAGTCGGTGTTTTAGCTGCTATTATCATCTTCGCTCCTGAAATCCGTAAATTTCTCCTTCTTATAGGTCGATCCTCCCTCCTTTCCAGTGACAATATGTGGAGAGATCTTCTCTTCTTCTGGAAAAAGAAAGACGATACCTCATTCAATATTAATCCAATCATTGAGGCTTCCAAAACCCTTGCCGGTAGTAATACAGGCGCATTGATGGTTATTTCAAAAAGTACCGAATTGAAGTTTTATGCAGAGAGTGGAGATATTTTGGATGCTGAGCTTTCAAAGAGATTATTGATTTCGATTTTTAATAAATATAGCCCTCTTCACGATGGTGCTGTCATCATTCACAACGGTAAAATCAAAGCCGCACGCTGTATTCTTCCAGTGACCGAGCGAGAGGTTCCTGCCCAGTTTGGATTGAGGCACCGAGCGGGGATCGGAATGTCGGAAACTACCGATTCACTAGTCTTGATTGTTTCGGAAGAGACAGGACAGATCTCCATGGCCAAAAATGGAAAGATTTTGCATAACATGTCTTTTCAGGAAGTAAGAGAGACACTTAACGATTACCTGGCCAACCATGATGTCAATGAACGCTTTGAAGATCTTGAGGAATACGAAATGAAAAAGCGTCGAAAGATGGCTATGACGAGTAAATCTTAAAAAAATCCCGATCTGATCGCTCAAATCGGGATTTTTTTTTAAGTAGTTTTAAGAAAGCACTCCAAGGTCTTTTCCTACCTCAATAAAAGCCTGAATTGCTTGGTCCAAATGCTCCTTATCATGTGCTGCCGATATTTGTACGCGAATTCTCGCCTGACCCTTAGGGACTACTGGATAGTAAAATCCTATTACATAAATTCCTTTCTCCAATAATTTTTCGGCCATTTTTTGAGACAAGACCGCATCATAAAGCATGATAGGCACAATGGGATGCTGACCGGGTTTGATATCAAAGCCTGCTTCCTCCATTTTACTCCGGAAGTACTTCGTATTGTCTTCTAGCTTATCGCGTAGTTCTGTGGTTTCCGAAAGCAATTCAAAAACTGCAATGGAAGCTCCCGTAATCGAAGGTGCAAGGGTATTAGAAAAAAGATAAGGTCTCGAACGTTGACGAAGTAATTCGATGATTTCTTTCTTTCCTGAAGTAAATCCTCCAGACGCTCCTCCTAAGGCCTTCCCTAGCGTACCCGTGATGATATCTAGCTTGCCCATGACACCACAATGTTCGTGAACTCCGCGCCCTGTCTTCCCAATGAAACCTGTGGAATGACATTCATCGGACATGACCATGGCTTCGTACTTTTCAGCCAAATCTACAATTTTATCCAGCTGAGCGATCGTTCCGTCCATAGAGAATACTCCATCGGTCACAATTACAATTTGCTTTGCCCCTGCTTCACGAGCTTCTTTTAGTTTCTCTTCCAAATCGCTCATATCATTATGCAGGTAGCGAAAGCGCATAGCCTTACACAAACGGACACCGTCAATGATCGAAGCGTGATTGAGAGCATCAGAAATAATCGCATCTTCAGGACCTAGTAGAGGCTCAAATACACCACCATTCGCATCGAAAGCCGCTGCATATAAGATGGTATCTTCCGTGCCTAAAAACTCGGATATCTTTCGCTCTAGTTCTTTATGGATATCTTGAGTTCCACAGATAAATCGTACTGAAGAAAGACCAAAGCCATGGGAATCAATCGCAGCCTTTGCCGCTTCAATAATTTTGGGATGAGATGAAAGACCCAAATAATTATTGGCACAAAAATTCAAAACTTTTTTCCCACCTGCTATCGTAATTTCAGCTCCCTGTGGAGAGGTAATTACCCTTTCTTTTTTAAATAAACCTGCTTCTTTAATCTCTGCAATTTCTTGTTCAAACTTGGGTTTAATCTGTTGATACATGTTGATTGGTTTTTGATCAGCTTATTCTTTTAATTGATTTCCCATTCGTCAAAAAACGCCATAGGACATCTGTTTTTTATTACTTTTGCGCAAGCAAACCCAAATATAATCAAAAAGCCAGGCATCACTAGCCGGGAAGAATTTACTCCTTACTCATGGAAAAAATCCTAGTAATTGGAGCTGCAGGACAGCTCGGATCTGAACTTACCAAAGCCCTTACAGACCGATTCGGATCGGAACATGTCATCGCTACAGACTTGAATGCTGCCGCAAAGGAAAAATTTGACTTCTGTAGATTTGAGGTTTTGGATGTCATGGATCAAGAGAGTGTCCGAAGCTTAGTCAAAAACGAAAAAATTACACAGATTTATCATCTTGCTGCTGTTCTCTCAGCCACGGGGGAAAAACGTCCTCTATTCGCATGGGAGCTTAATATGGAAAGCCTACTCTTGGTCTTGGAATTGGCACGGGAATTCCAACTGAATAAAATTTATTGGCCTTCCTCTATTGCAGTATTCGGACCTAATACTCCAAAGATCAATACGCCTCAATATTGTGTGAAAGAACCCAATACTGTCTATGGTATTTCAAAGCAGGCGGGAGAAAGATGGTGCGAATATTACTTCCAAAAATATGGAGTAGATGTTCGAAGCTTAAGATATCCTGGGCTGATTGGATACAAAGCACTGCCGGGAGGTGGTACGACGGACTACGCAGTTGATATATACCACAAAGCCTTAAATGGAGAAAAGTTTACCTGCTTCTTAAGGGAAGACTCCATGCTGCCAATGATGTACATGCCTGACGCTATCAAAGCCACCATAGACCTAATGGAAGCACCAATTGAAAATATCAAAATACGGTCAAGCTACAATTTGGCAGGGATGAGCTTTTCGCCAAAGGATATCTATGAAAGTATCTTGGAGCACCACCCTGATTTCAAAATCAACTATGAACCTGATTTCCGTCAGCAGATCGCTGATGGCTGGCCAGATAGCATCGATGACCATTTCGCCAGAGATCACTGGGGCTGGAAGCCAGCTTATGGTTTGAAAGAAATGACAAAAGATATTTTAGAGAATCTACCGAAGTTTTTTCCATTCAAACCTTGACCTCTGTATCATAAAAGAATAAAATTGCTTCTAAAATATTATGCGCATCGGCTTTCTGCATAATATTGGCTCGATGCCTTTCAACAGTTCGTTTGGATAAGCCAAGACTTTGCGCGATCTCTTTGAGTGGTAGACCTTTGGAAGAAAGATCTAAAACCTGCCTTTCCCTTTTTGTAAGCTTTCCATAATCATTTGAAAAGCCCATGTTGTTATGTCCCTGATAATTCTCGTTTGTTAAAAGATAAAGGTCCTTGAAAGACTCTTTTTGATGCTTTGAAACCGGATGAATTTCAGCAATAAATCTGGAAGATCTATCAGAAACACTGATGGTTCGAATGTGGAATAACTCATTGTTTTGACGCAAACTCACATTTACAAATTCGACCGATTTTACTAACTGATGTTCAAACCGTTGCATATTTAAAGAATTCGACTCGTGTGATTCGAAATCAAAAAGTTTAAAGAATTCTTTTCCGATAATACTTTTCTCATTTAGCAAGCTAGCACTTTTAAAAAAAGCATTATTTGCACGCTCTACAATACCCCTTTTTACAAACATTTTGGGATTGCTCGAATTATCAAAAAATAATTTATAGTGCTTGGAATTATAAAAACTAAAAAACTTTTTCTTATCCAATGAATTTATCAGCTTGTTTATCACACTACTATCATCCATTGGAAGAAATAAAATATTTTCTACTCCTGCCTCAAGAGCAATATAAATTTCTTCTTTGCCACAACTTTTTCCTAATATCAGAAAAAAAGCTACGTTATTTTCTAAAAACACTGGTTTAAGCTTCCGATGGAATTTAAGCCACTCCCTTTCGCAGCTTTGATTGTCAAAGAAAATAAAATCAAACTTTTCAAAATATTCATAGGAAGGCAAGGCTTCATCAAGAATCAAACTGTCTAAAACAAATTTGGGGGAGACCTCGCCAAGGACCTGAGTCAAGCTTGATTCTAAACCTGGGTTTTTACCAATATATAGAGCCCTCACCATGCAATAATTTTTTATTCCTCACCTGTAGCAAAAGTCCAAGTAGGGCTATTTGCCACATTCCTTCCTTCATACTTTGCAACCACATACCAGAAGTAAGTAGTATTGGGTTTCAAACCTGTGACATTCGCTTCATTGGTAGGTAAGTTCTCTCCTACCAAATCCTGTACAGTACTATTTGATTCAAAAATGAATACTGAATATGTTAATGGAATATCTGGATTTTCCCGATCCACATTCCAAGAGAACGTAAAATTCAGATCTTGATTGACCGCTCCATTTCCTGGAACTGGATCAGAAAGAATTACGCTTCCCACGTTATTTTCATCCTCCAAAAGAAAAAAGGTAACGGCAGTATTTTCTTCCTCATAGACAGCGATGTTGACCGTTCCATTTAGAAAATCTTTTTTCCTAGCAGTAATCACCACATCGCCTTCCTTGATCTTTTCTAATTGAAAGGTTCCACCTTCATCAGTCAATACGGCATTGCTAGATGGAGTAGTTGTAATCAGGACTCCTTGCAATGGCTCGTAGGTATCACCATCTACAACTATCCCGGATATGGATCCGAAACGCTCAATATCAAAAGTTTCTTCTTCACATGCTGTAGTAAAGATCAGAAAGAAAACGAGCAAAAAGCCCCCTATTTTTTTATTTTGCATTATTTCCTAAATAAAATCGTAATCCTAAATTCACTCCCCATATCAAATCATTGAAGCTTCCTGACTCAATACCATCATATTGATCATTTAACATTTGGTTGAGAAAGAGCTTTCCGGTAAGAGCCGTTCCCCCTGATAGCATATATTCCAATCCTCCACCGTATTTTACATATGGTAGATAGGTGTTTTGAGAAAAGCCTACCTGGTCGTTAAGATCAAAAAAGGTACCTGCTCCTACAGATACAAAAGGCGATAGTTTGCCTGTCGAATTAGCCATATACAATAGATTTATATCCCCATGGTAATCGACAGATCTAAACAACTCAGGTACTTCTATCTGATGAAAACCAAAACCTCCCTCCATGTACAGCGAATTAGATAACTTGAATGCCAACGACCCTGTAAAACCTGGCCTGAATGCCGTTCTTGAATAATCTCCTACATAGGTTTGGAAATTTCCGCTCAAGGATAAAAACATATTTGATCGATCCACTCCCTGATGTAATCTTCCTATATAATCCGTTTTTTGATTCTGCTCTTTTTCTAATTGATAAGCCTCCATTACTTGGGCTGTGGTATCATTTTCGGATTTGAAATTCCACAAGCCATCAACCACCCCTTCTAAAATCATACTATGAACGGCCTTTTCTACAGCTTCTGTGATAGCCATTTCGGTAGGTTCGTTGTAGGTATAGCCTGTTTCTGCTTCTAAGAGTCTTTTAAATTTGACATACCGGAAAAACCCAGCTGAGACTTCTTGGGAGAGAATAGATTTGGTGGTGTAAACTGTCTTCAAAATCTTTCCATTATTGGTGGAGACAGCTCTTAAATAAATACTTACACGATCTTCCCTGTATTGAGAAGATGCATCCGCCCCAAAATAACGGACTCCAGCACCTCCGGTGAAGATATTCGTCTCATAAGAAATGATACCTCCCTCCAACAAAACCCCAGCGAATAGTAGTGGTGGCAGAAGAATATTGGTGGTTCCTTCGTATTGTTCCCTACTTGATCGAATGATTTTTCGCTCATTCAATAAGTTAGAGATATTCTCACGCTCAATCGGAACAAACCAACCAGACGTTTCAAGAGCTCTAATTAAGATATTGGTAGCGCCTTGTGTAACTGCAGTAGACCAATTCGCCCCCACATTAGACTCCTTATACTGTCCAGTCTGATCACGAAACTTATACACTGCGACATATATAGGCTCGGAAGGTTCAGGCAAACCAAGCAATTCCGATTTGAAAGGTGTTTCAGGACCGAGCCTGGCATCTCTGTCATTAAATGGCTGGTAGTAGGATGGTGCACAGCCGTATCCGAAACATAGAACTAACAATAAAACTACAAAAATCAACCTTTTGTAGCTGTGAATAGATTTGAGTTGCATTTATTTTTTGGTTAAAAAAATGGAACCTCAATGACTGAGGTTGCTCCAGTCACATTATCAACAATCGTGACAACGAGCCCCGATCCTGAATTCGAAATATCTATTTGATAATCTCCTAAATTATAGGTTCCTGACTCTAGAGATTCCTCACCAAATTGCCTATCAATAACCTCTCTGGAAAGTCTACTTAAAATTTGACGGTTTAAACTTTCAGAGAAATCATTTAACGGATCTTGACCAAAACCAAAGCGATCATTATCCCTGGTAGCGGGATCTTCAAAAGTATCCTGTGCTTGAGCTGAACTCAACAGCCATTGATAGTTAAACGTATCCCCTCCAAACGCAGGGTTTTGGGGAGTATAGACTAATCGTTGTGCAAATAAATCTGATACTCCGATCAAGGATAGTACAAAAGCGAATAATAAAACTTTTTTCATGGATAGTGTAATTAAAATATTCCTGATCCTTTTCGTTCTTCTCCATCTAATTCACGAACTAATTGTTCGTATTGAATCAGATATTGCTGGGTAATTCCTATCGATTGTTTTGCCAACTCCTCTACAATGTCTGCCCGCGGCTGAAGAAAAGATTGAAAAACCGTTATTTCATTTATGGATATTTCAATCGTGGTAGTGTTGAGTCTGAATGGCTTTTCGACAATGAAAATAGAATAGTTGCTAGCCTCAGGTGGAGCCACCCAATCTCTGTAGAAGAAATCATAAAAGTCTCTTCCACTTTTGGTTTTTGTATCATCTATAAGAAGACCATCTATCTCCAACACGACCTCTGAGCTACTTTTTTGTGTCTCTTGTTTTTTGATTGACTCAAGAAGGATTTGAAGTTCTTGAATAGTAGCCTTCTTCTTAGTCGTATCCAAAGCAATTCTAGTGGTATCCGACTGAGCCCAAGCAAAATTCGTCGAAAAACAAAAAATAAAAATAGAAATCCTAAAATAAATCCAAAGCCTTCGCATAAAACCGCATTAATTAAAATTTATGATAAATAAATTAATTAATAGCGAATTTTCCAACAATTATTGCCTCATTGGAAAATTAAAGGTTGTGGTGGAAATATTTAGGGTCATTCCTGCACCTCCTGAGCCGGAAGTTTGAGTGACTGATACAGGAGATTGAAATGGATCAATCAAGGCAGTTAAACTAGAACCATTACCAATTTGGGTTGCTTCAAAAGTTTGATTTCCCGAACCAATAAATCCATTGCCTAAAAGTGCAACATCAATCTGGTTGCTGTTTCCTTGTTGATTGAGCGTTGCAATTCTTGCACCGATACCATCATTCTCGATGTATGCGTTGATAGTATTGTTATTTCCGGCTTGATTTGCATTTAAAGTGATGTTTTGGCCTATTGTCCAAAGCCCTGCATCATTAGAATTGCCCAATTGAGTTAATATCGCACGATTTTGCCCTCCAGCCTGATCCACGTAACCGACATTATTGTCACCGTTCTGATTTAGCATTACCAAATTTTGGCCCTGCTGAAAAACAGCGGCATTATTACGGTTACCCACCTGCATGACTGTGGCACTGTTACTCGGCAGCATGACATCAGGTGAAATGATCTGATTAGAAACTAACTCTTCTTCTCGTTCACTTTGGCTTTCTTGGGAAAAAGCAGCCAATGAAATGGAGAAAAGGAAGATCAAAGCGATAAAAAAACAATTGGGCTTATTCATAAAATTTTAAATTAGTTCTGTGTTATTGACGAAGAATTCCCAATTCCGGTTTGGGTAGAAGTAGCAATATTTCCGATTCCCGTTTGCTCGATGATTGAAGAATTCAAAATACCCCGCTGAATAATAATTCCCGAATTGGAATCTCCTGTCTGAAATAAGTCTGCTAAATTTTCTTCACCACGCTGAAATATCTCACCGGTGTTATCATCCCCAAAGGCATCTTGAAAAGATTCGTTGTCAAAACCTCTTTGAGTAGTCAAATGCGAATTTCTTGCACCATCTTGGCTAAGGAAAGCATAATTATTTTCACCTCGCTGAATGATCCCTACATCAGCACGGAAATTAGATCCTGCGAAATTTCTTCTACCAGTTTGAATTGACTCAATCTCATTCCCTTCTCCAATTTGACGGGTACCTAGGGAGTTTCTGTTTCCATCCTGCTGTGAATCCATCAAGTTTTCGTCTCCAAATTGAAGTGAGCGTGCGATGTTACGATTTCCATTTTGAAACTGATATGCCTCATTAGAGTAATCACTTGGAAGTACAGCAGCAGCTTGGATTGAGTTTGGAGCAATCACTTGCCCTCCATTTAAACTATTCTGTACAATTCGAGCGCGATTTCGATTTCCATCCTGATCTTGGATAGCTAAATTAAAGCCAGCACCAAACTGACCGATCCGAGCAGTATTTCTGTTACCTACCGAAAGCTGGTCTGCGACATTCAATCCAAAACCCAATTGACGAACAGTCGCCAAGTTTTGATTTCCATCTTGAGATTGAAAGGCAAAATTAGAAAAACCCCGCTGACGAAGCCTGACAGTATTTTCATTACCAAGCTGAGCAACATCTGATAGATTTTCTATTCCCGTTTGATTTTGAGTGGAACTGTTGCTATTACCCTCCTGGTCAGAGGTAGCTATATTTCCAAAACCTTGTCCAAAAGCAATCGAACTAAATAGAAACAAGGAAGAATATACAAGGAGCTTTTTCATAGGAAAAAAGCTTGGCTAACTAAGTTAGCCAAGCATTTGTTGAATCTAAATTAGTTTTGAGTTACAACTGAAACGTTTCCATTTCCAGCTTGAATTTGCTCAGAGAAATTCCCCATTCCAGTTTGAGTGAGTTGAGTTAAGTTATTGTTTCCATTTATGAAAACGAACGCATCATTACCCATTCCATCTTGAAGAAGAGTTGATTCATTATCGTTTCCGATTTGATCACCGAAGAAGAAGTTACCGTCACCTTGCTGTACAATATCTACAGCAAGATTTCTGTTACCTACTTGGATGAAATCCGCGCTATTACCATCACCTCTCTGGAAGGTTTTACCCTGATTTTCGTTTCCTTCTTGACCGATGAAAGCAGAATTATTTGAGGCTCCTAGTTGATCAACTTCTGCCATGTTGTCATTTCCTGTTTGTATAATTTCAAGAAAATGAGAACTGGAAGACTGACTTCCATCGGCATCATTTCTATTCCCTTCTTGTAATACAAAACCTGTGTTACCTCCATTGAAAGTTCTTAGTCTAGCATAGTTCTCTTTTCCATCTTGGATGATCTCATGATAACTAGCAGCGGTACCACCTGAAAAACCTTGTCTCTGCTGGATTAGCGCCTCATTATCATTTCCAATTTGGTTCATAAAAGCTTCAGCATTGTTTGACTGAACGCTTCCTCCGCCAAATCCGCCTTGCAAAACAGTACCTTCATTTCTATTTCCGTCCTGAAGAAGGGTAGAAATATTATCATTACCTAGCTGATCAACAGTAGCTGTGTTGTTATTGCCTGTTTGATCAGTTGTTGAACTGTTTCCGCTACCAGTTTGAGCGAAGGAAACAGAAGCTGTAAAAGCTAATGCGCCGAGGAATAAAATTGATTTTTTCATGATTTGAAATAGTTAATTGTTAGAAATTGATTAATTAAAATTATAGTCTTATTGTTCAGATTAAAAGCGCTGAGAAACTTTTAAACAATTTTTTGCTTTTCAGAATATATTTTTTGTATTTCATTTCAAAAATAGGGTTTAAAAGTAGTTGTGTCAATGGGTAATTTCCGCCATTCAATAAAAATTAATATTGGGTAATTTTACTCAAAAATTCAGTTTATAATGTTCAAAAAAAATTTTAATCAATTACAATCAGCCACTTTTCAGGTTCGAAAACCTGATTATCAGATATGATAAATACGCCTGGGTTCTCGCACTATAAAGGCTGAAATAGAGTTCTTATGAGATTAAAAAGTCATCAAGAGTTCCATCAATCTATTCTAGTTTAGGTTGTGTTATGACAACTTCTGAAATTAATTTTAAATGATTATCCGCAATCATGCCAGTAGTTCAAAATGGCCTCATCCCGATATATCGGGACTGGCCTCCGGATTCGCGGTTAATTTTAGGAGGGGAGGAAAATGCGGCTTAGCCGCATTTTCCTCCCCTCCCCAACTTTACACAGTAACGTTCGCCGAGCGAAGTCGAGGTGAACCTAATAAAATTTGGTTACTGGTAAGAAAGCGGACATAAATATAATTTTAAAAGTAGCTGGTCAAATCTCTACTGATTTAAAGCCTAACGCAGTCAAAAAACAAGAGGAATAAAAAAAGAGGCCGAAGCCTCTTTCCTAAATTTTCCCTGAAATCAAATCGGGATCAAACCCTAAGGAAATACTATCATCTGGATATAAAATGATGGGCCTTTTGACCATACTGGAATTATCCATGAGAATGGGAATGGCAGATTCTGTCTTTTCCAAGCTTTGCTTTTGACCCTCGTCCATTTTTCGATAAGTCATTCCTTTTCTATTAATCACAGCATCCAAACCTGCCTTTTCAATAAAGCTGGTGAGTAATTCTTTCGATGGCTTTTGCTTTTTGTAATCGATGAACTCATATTCGACTCCCTTGCTTTCCAAGAAGTCGAAGGTTTTCTTCATTGTGTTACAATTCTTGATTCCATAAACTTTTAAACTCATATCATCTACTGGTTTTTGTGAATTTCAATCATACTCTCTCGATGCGCTTCTAGAATCTTATCAATCAGCTCATCAGTCAAAGCAGTTGACAAGAATAAACTTTCAAACTGAGAGGGTGCAAGATAGACACCCCGCTGTAGCATGGCTTGAAAGTATTTTCCAAACAAACCTGTATCTGCCTGCTTGGCGGATTCAAAATCTGTAACAGGCTGATCCGTGAAAAACAAGGAATACATACTTCCTACGTGATTGACAGTATAATCATAGCCAAGTTCCAGGTTAATCTTCTTGATCCCTTCACTGACTTTTCTTCCAATATTCAGCAATTGACCATATGTCTCTGGATGACTTTGGAGATATTTCAGCATGGCCAAGCCTGCTGCCATAGCTATTGGATTTCCCGAAAGGGTTCCTGCTTGATATACCGGACCGGAAGGTGACACAAAGTCCATGATCTCCTTTCGGCCTCCATAAGCTCCTACAGGCATACCGCCGCCGATTATTTTTCCAAGCGTGGTCATATCCGGAGTGACTCCATAGAGCTCTTGTGCACCTCCTGGCGCTAACCTAAAGCCAGTCATCACTTCGTCGAAGATTAAGACAATACCCTCTCGGTTACAAATCTTACGTACCCCTTCCAAATACCCAGGCATTGGAAAAGCTAGCCCCATATTTCCGGGCACGGGCTCGAGTATCAATGCTGCGATTTCACCTTTATTCAATCGCACCAACTCTTCAATTGCTTCCAAGTCATTATAAGGTGCCAAAAGTGTATCCTTGGCTGTACCAGCAGTCACACCGGGCGAATCCGGCTGCCCCATAGTCATCGCACCTGATCCTGCTGCAATTAAAAATGAATCACCATGACCATGGTAATGACCGATCATTTTGATGATTTTATCCTTTCCTGTATAGCCTCTGGCTACCCGAATAGCTGACATCGTAGCCTCCGTACCGGAGTTTACCATCCTGACCTTTTCTACAGAGGGCACCATGGAAATGATTAATTCAGCAATTTCAATCTCCCGGGCTGTTGGAGCCCCAAAGGATGTGCCTGACTCCATAGCCTGAATCACCGATTCTCGAATGAGGGGATGGTTATGTCCCAAAATCATCGGACCCCAGCTATTGATCATTTCGATGTAGGCATTATCATTTTCATCGTAAATGAAAGCACCAGAGGCCTTTTTGATGAAAATCGGATCTCCTCCTACTGCACGGAATGCGCGCACAGGGGAGTTTACTCCACCGGGAATAAAATCTTGGGCTTTCGCAAAAAGCCGCTTACTTTCTGAAATATTCATTAATAATTTAAAGGTTTCAATTCGCCTGCTGATAGAGAAAATACAGGCACGTATCGATTAGAATTACTGTTTTGGAAGTTGAATCCCCAAGTCAACTTTCCCGGAGCAAAAACCCGCTGATCCAAACTAGAACGGAAATCATAACCCAGATCAGGACGGGCATTCATCGCCACCCAGTATACTAACTCAAAACCGAGGATAGCGTTTAGGCTAGGAAGCGTAGAGTGCGTTTGATAGTATTCGTTCCGGAATAGTTTCATGGTCTCGGATTCGTAATTGGGGGTATTATTAGCGATGAAATAGTAATTCTCATGAGGAAGCATTTCATAATTAGCGAAATTGAAGCTAAGCCATGAATCCAAGACTAAAAGTGGAATTTCTGTCGCTACTGATTCTGAAAAAGATAAAATCGGGCTTGCTATATTCGGATCATCGGAAAGAATAATAACCTGATCTACATTCGCCTCTACACTATCGAGCGTCGGTCTGATACCTAAATCTGTTAAAAAATAGGCTGCATTTCTGGGGTTCAGTTCTTTAAAATCAACCAATTGAAATCCATCTGATTCAATACGTTCTTTCAATTCGTTGGCACTTTGTAGGTCTTTAGAGCTTCCTCCATAGCCGATTGCAATCCGACTACCCCAACTCTGACCTTTGACCGCTCTAAAAACTCCCTCGGATATATTCTCGGCAGAAGGCCGGAAAAGGAAGCTATAATTCTTATCCTCAAATCGATCCCCTAAGTTGGAAAGTGGGTGAATAAAAGGAATCTGTGTGGATTCGGCGAAGGCACTAACCAAATCTGTTTCTTCCGGGTAAATCGGGCCAATAATCACATCGGCAGATTTCACCTTTTCATCCGAAAGAATAGACCGGAGATTATCAACTGAGCGCTTTGAATTGAATGTACTGATACTGACACGCATTCCCTCTGACCTCAATTGGTCGATACCCAATAGAATACCCTCATATAATTCAAAAATAAAACTCTCCGGATCCGGAGACTGAGTACCTGATGAAAAAGGTAAAATCACCACCAGGTCCAAAATGTCATTTTTCACAGTATTCCCGGTTGACCAATTTTCTCCTTGACCTCGAAGCTCGTAGTAAAGCGATTTTTCATCCGCTGAAAGCACGGTCTTCTTGTTAAGCACCGTACTGAGCGCAGCAGTGAAAGCTGGAATGTCCTGATATTCTTTCAGGTTTCTCACCAAAAAATCAGGGCTCTGCTGAACCAGATACTTATAGGCAAGATCATTTCCCTGCTCAGAATATGATTGAGGGAGGTTTTTCAGTATGTCCAATCCTTCGGAAATATTCCTATTCAATAAATAGGATTCTGCTAGTAGAATTTTTGTCTCATTCTGGTTTTCCCAATTTCGACTTGCTAGTGGCTTCAGTAAATCTATAGCCGTTTCTGCCTGATTGGCCTTTAATGCTGACTCTCCGGCATGATAGGAAGCATACAAAGCCAATTTTCCATATTTTGATTCATCCTGAAAAGCTCGAAAGCTATTCATGGCATCCCAGTAAGAGCCTGAAGCCAATTGTCTTTTGGCTTGTAAATAACCCTCAGGTGCGTTTTGGGCATTTACGGTAAGCACTAAAAAAAGAAGGGCTAAAAAAAGAAGTGATTTTTGCATTCCGATCAGTTAGATAAGCTTATGGACAAATTTAAATCATTATTTCCAAACCCAAAGTTTAGGCCGAAAACCCATTCCAAAAAAAAACCCGAAGGAATACCCCGGGTTTTTAAGATTTTTAAGAAAGCTAAGGGTTGAAATATCAATAATTGAACTCCAATCAGTATTTCGATTTAAGCATTCTTCAAGCTTCCCTCCCCCAACTTCCTAACGCATAATTAAGAAAATCAAGGTTTAAGGAAATTTTTCAATCAATTGACTTTCAATTTATTCCCACTCAATAGTTGCCGGTGGTTTGGAGGAAATATCATAAACCACTCGGTTTACACCTTTCACGCGATTGATGATTTCATTGGACATTTTACCAAGAAACTCATAAGGTAAATGAATCCAATCAGCCGTCATTCCATCTACGGATCCTACCGCTCTCAAAGCTACAACCCGCTCATACGTACGCTCATCACCCATGACTCCTACCGACTGAATGGGAAGCAAAATGGCTCCTGCCTGCCAGACTTGGTCATAAAGTCCATGATTTTTCAATCCTTGGATAAAAATATGATCAACTTCCTGTAGTGTTTGTACTTTTTCTGGTGTGATGTCTCCCAAAATCCGAATAGCCAAACCCGGACCCGGGAAAGGATGACGTCCAATAATGGTCTCAGGAATCTCCAATGCTCGCCCTACTTCGCGTACCTCGTCTTTAAACAAGGTATTCAAAGGCTCCACCACAGAAAGCTTCATAAAATCAGGCAAGCCCCCCACATTATGATGGGATTTGATGGTGGCTGAAGGACCTTTTACAGAAACTGATTCAATCACATCGGGATAAATAGTGCCTTGACCCAGCCATTTTACGCCATCTATTTTATGCGCCTCATCATCAAATACTTCGATAAATACCCTACCTATAGCTTTTCTTTTAGCTTCAGGATCTGAGATTCCAGCCAAAGCATCATAGAATCGCTGCTTGGAATCTACTCCAATGACATTCAATCCCATATCCTTATAGGAATGTAGCACCTCTTCAAATTCATCTTTCCGAAGCAAACCATTGTCTACAAAAACGCAGGTCAACTGATCTCCAATGGCACGGTGAATCAAAGTAGCGGCTACCGAAGAGTCCACTCCACCTGAAAGTCCCATGACTACCTTATCCGAACCGATTTTTTCTTTCAGCTCCGCTACGGTGGCATCAATGAAGACATCCGAAGTCCAATCCTGAGCACAGCCACAAATCGTGACTACAAAGTTTCTGAGAAGATTTTTGCCCTCAGTAGAATGGGTAACCTCAGGATGGAATTGGATTCCGTAAGTTTTTTCTCCCTCGACTTTGAAAGCGGCTACTTCCACCGAGGAAGTACTTGCAATCACCTCAAAGCCTTCAGGTAATTTCTTGATGGTATCTCCATGGGACATCCACACCTGGGAACCATGAGTCATTTCTTTTAGTAAGTCATGGTGCAAATCGATGTGATCTAGATTTGCTCGGCCATATTCCCGAATTGTGGAAGGCAAAACTTCGCCACCATACTTCTGAGCAAGAAGCTGTGATCCATAGCAAACGCCTAGAATCGGAAGCTTTCCTCTAAGATTATCTAAATCCAAATCAGGAGCCCCTTCGTCCCGGACACTGCAAGGAGAGCCTGAAAGAATCACGCCTTTGATGTCGGAGGTGATTTCAGGAAGGTTGTTGAAAGGATGGATTTCGCAATAAACGTTCAGTTCTCTGACTCTTCGAGCGATGAGTTGGGTGTACTGAGAACCGAAATCGAGGATAAGGATTTGTTCTGCCATGCGCAAAGGTAAGCAGGTCAGACCGATTGATAAAGGTTGGCAAAGAAAATTTGGGAGTGGATTGGAAAATTAGAAAATTAGAAAATTGAAAAATTCTTATAATCAACTATTTACGAATTGAAAAAGCTGATTTAGGATTTTCCTTTAACAATAAATCCCAATCCTCTTCGGTGAAACCCTTTCCATTTAGGATCGGAATCAGCTTTTCGAAAATATTGTTGAAAGGCTGGAAATCTCCGCCTCCTGCTTTGGCCGGATCATACCAGCCGGCATCATGAGAAATCAGCACATTGCCCAAAATTCCATTTTCTTTGGCGAAAATCAGGCGATCCACATAGGGGTCAATTGCCCAGCCGATTCCGTCCAAGCTAATCCAAACACCCATTTCTGCTGCAACTTTATAATTTTCAAAATCCGGTTCATTTTGAGCATGAACCCACACAAATTCGGATGGGTTTAAGCCCATTTCTTGAAGTATTCTCACCTCCTGCACAGCAGTTCTCCAAGTTCCTGTATGAGAAGCGATGGTCAATCCTGTTTTTTGATAGGTAATCGCTGCTGCTTTGACTAGCTTCTGATCAGTGGGCGAAAGGGTATCGGCTTCATTCACCGAAATTTTAATAAATCCTGGTTTAATACCAGTCCCTTCAATTCCATTTTCAAATTCAGCTATCCACCGATCTGCCAATTGTTCCGTAGATTCGGTTTGAACAAAATCTGGTAAATACTTCCCTCCCACTGCACCATAAAAACCGGTATTAGTCAAGATTTGGATTCCTGACTTTTCGCTAAGGGATTTAAGCAACAAAGGATCCTTGGCCAAATAGCTAGGAGTACAATCGAGAATGCTTTGGACGCCATATTGCTTTATTTCCAAAAGAAATGGAAGCACTTTCTGTTCAACTGAATCACGATTCCAACGACCGGAATTGATGGAGTCGGCTCCGATAAAGTCCACCAACATGTGCTCATGAATCAGCGTCAAACCCATGGAGTCAATAGACATCGGTCCTGCGACAGTATTTATGTAATTATCAAAATTATTTGAAGGATGATTTTGACAGGAAATGAAAAGAATACTTAAGAAGATGAGGATCAAAAACTTGGACATAAGGAGGCTATATGATTCTACGCTCAAGATATTGGTAGGAAGTCAATTTTTCAATTTTACAATCTTCCAATTTTTCAATACTGACTTAATTCCCCTACTCCACCTCCTCCTCTCCAAAAAGAGTCTGTAGCTCTACGGCATCTATTCCCTTCTCCTCCTGAAGGAACTTTCCAAAAGATGCGGTGCTACCATGTGTCAGGTAGACTTTTTCTGCTTCAGTACCTTCTAAGGCACTGATCAGCCCCTCCCAATCGGCATGGTCAGACAAAACAAATCCCCTATCGGCGGCTCTTCTTCTTCTCGTCCCCCGAATAGCCATCCAACCTGAACAGATCCCCGTTCGGTAGGGCGAAAATTTCCGCATCCAGGGAGTTCCCATCGCAGAAGGCGGAGCAATTATCAGACTTCCTTTGAATTCAGACTTGGGAATTTCTTGGGTAACCTTGGGTACATCAGGGATATCTATTCCGCTGTTGAGCAAGGCTTGATTTGTGTTCCAAACGGCTCCATGGGTAAAGACTTTCCCGATCGACCTATCCAGATGTTTTAAAATTCGCTGAGCTTTGCCCAGTGAGTAAGCGAATAGAACGGATTTGCGACCCTCTGAGGCATTGGTCTTCCACCACGAATTGATTTGATTGAAAATCTCCTGCTGTGATTCCCATTTGTAAATAGGCAAACCAAAAGTGCATTCAGAGACGAATTCATGACATTTTACCGGTTCAAAGGGGGCGGATAGTCCATCATCCTCCACCTTGTAGTCTCCACTTACAACAGCTATTCGACCCTTGTACTCCAATCTAATCTGTGAGGAGCCAGGAATATGTCCTGCTGGATGGAGGGAAATCTTCACTCCATTCATCAAAATCTCTTGGCCATAATCCACGGTTTCGAGACTGATTTCCTGCCCCAAACGGAGCTTCATCACCTCGGCAGAATCATGATGGGCCAAGTAATGTTTCATTCCCCAGCGAGAATGATCGGAATGAGCATGGGTAATCACCGCCATGTCAACAGGACGCCAAGGATCGATAAAAATGCCTGCTGGAGGGCAGTAAAGTCCAGAGTCGGTGAGTTCGAGGAGATTCACATAACTTGATTTATGAAAACAATTTAAATCTCTTCCACTTCCCGATCCGGTTTTGCATAGCTAAGTCGTGCAAGCTTCATACCCACATGATACTCATCCAAACCGGAAACTGTAACGCTTTCCAATACATTTAAATCCAAGGATCCATCGGTTCGCAGACCTTTTTCCTCTACATAAATATGCTCAATACTACCGATCACAAAGACAGTTTGATTTACTTTTAGCGTTTGAGTTTCGACCAGTTGACAGCCTAGCTGGAGAGGACTTCCCTTGACATAAGGCACTGAAAAATCATCAAGATAGAGTTCTTCCAAACCTGTGTGAAGAAACTCACTTCCCTCCCATCTAGCCGAAGTCCAGTGGGCTTCTTTGTAAAAGGAGGGAGTAACTTGGTTCATTGTAAAATAGCCTGTCTCCAAAATATTTTCCAAGGTATCTCTTTTCACTGTATGAGGTCGAAAGAGGATTCCCACAAGAGGCGGGGTAGCCCCTATGTGAAAAACTTGGGAAAAAGGAGTCAAGTTAGATATCCCCTCAGAGCTTTTAGTACCGATGAGATTCAGACTTTTATATCCAGAAAGACAATTAATAAGATTCCTCCGAAAGAAAGAATCTGATTCTAATATTTCATCTTTAGTAAAGTGCTTGATCATTTGGCAATAGCTTCCTCAATGGTATCACAATATTTGATATCCAATTGATCAATAATATTGTCTGGATAATTTTGAAGGATTTGAGCTTTGGCGATTTGAACCATTTTCTCAAACCACTTTTCATCAGGAAGGATTTTCCGGTGAGTTTTCACCCCATATTCAAGCATTTCTTTTTTCCAATAGATGAAATACCATTCCATGGTAGGTTGATGAAAAGCTCTTAGCGATCGCTTATCAAAAATGAATTTCTCATAATTTCCTGCTTTGACTATTTCACCAATCTGATGGAAAGCGTCCTTGAAGTCTTCAATGGGAATGTAGTCGGCAAGAAGTTCGCAAATAACAATTTTTAATTCTGGACTGATCAGCACGCGAACATATTTTTGTTCAAAGGCCAGTTCAAAATCCTGCGTCTCGGAGGTATGCAAGGTGTCGTTCATGGCAATAGATCGGGATTAGTAAACAGATTTTTTTCGCGCTTCTTCAGTGCGGTTAACTTCGTCTTTAAATTGCTCCAAGCGTACCTCAAGGTTTGAGGCATACTCTAGGGTAGTCCGCATCATCTCTTGTTGAGAGCGGATTTGCTCTTTCAATCTTGAAAGCTCCTGATTGACTTCTGAAAGCTTGGACTCGTATTCTCTTTGTAGCCTTTCTTTTTCTAATTGGGCTTTCCTCAACTCTTCCTTAAAAAGTAGGAATGATTCAGGTGGTGTCTTCATATTCACAAATCGTTCATCTCGGGACCGTACCCGCATTAATGACAAATTCAGGGATAAAAATGTTTAAAATCACTTTAAATTAGACATTCCTCCATCTACATGAAGAATCTGACCCGTCATCCAAGACGCATCATCTGATAGCAGGTATTCTGCCGCCTTGGCTATGTCTGCAGGTGTTCCGAATCTGCCAATAGGATGACGCTTATTGCTCGCCTCCCGCTTATCATCACTTGATAGCAAAGCAGAAGCTAGGGGCGTATCAGTCAAAGAGGGTGCAATAGCATTTACTCTAATTTTATTGGGTGCCCACTCTGCGGCAAGTGAACGGGTAAGCCCTTCGATAGCACCTTTTGCGGCCGCTATACTTGCGTGGAAGCCCATTCCTGTCTGTACAGCTACTGTACTGAATAATACGACTGAGGCACTTTCAGACTTCTTTAGGCTTTTCATACAGGCTTGAAGCACTCGTACAGCACCCAGGAAGTTGATATCAAGTTCCTTTTGGAATTCTGATGTGGAAATCCTGTGAAAAGGCTTCAAATTGATAGTACCCGGAGCATATACAAGTCCATCAATTACTTCAGGTAGATCGGGAATATCTGAAAAGTCTTCAGTCGTATCCAAGGCTGTAGTGCCGTCACCACTTTTTGAATATAAAAATAAATTTGCTCCCTTCGCCTTCAAGGCTTCTGCGAGTTCTTTTCCGATTCCTGAGTTTCCTCCGATTAGGACTATATTTTTTCCGTTCATACTGTTCATTTATTTATATTATAAAAATCTTTTTCTCTGAGATTTGTTTTGATTCAGTCACAAAAAAAAACCGGACAATAGCCCGGTTTCTTAGTTGGTTTAGCTATTTATTACTTTTCGAGACTGATATATTTCAGAAACTCGTTTCTTGTTTGTTCGTCTGTGTCAAATTTGCCACTGTAGAATGAAGTGACTGTAGAGCTGTTGGTGTCATTGATACCTCTTGAACTTACACACATGTGATATGCGTCCATGATAACGGCCACATCATCAGTTCCCAATGCCTCTTTGAGATCGTTTCCTATCTGCATGGTCAACCTTTCCTGAACCTGAGGTCTTTTGGAGTAGTACTGTACAATCCGATTGATCTTAGAAAGCCCGATCACATTTCCATTTGAAATGTAAGCTACATGAGCTCGACCATAAATCGGCACGAAGTGGTGTTCGCAGTGTGAGAAGAAAGTAATGTCTTTCTCCACAAGCATTTGGTTGTATTGAAATTTATTTTCAAAAAGCTTTGCGACCGGCTTATTCTTAGGATTAAGTCCTGCAAAAACTTCCTTAACGTACATTTTAGCCACTCGATGGGGTGTTCCTTTGAGACTGTCGTCAGTAAGATCAAGTCCAAGAATATTCATGATTTCTTTGAAATGCTTCTCGATCAATTCGACCTTGAGGTCGTCGTCCATTTCAAAGGCATCTTCACGAAGTGGAGTCTCGACTGAGGAAGCCAAATGCTCCTCACCAAGTTCTTCATAAGATGCACGGGCAATATCAATTCCCATCGAAGTCAACATAGTTTCTTTCTGTTTCATAGAGTCGAATGCTTAATTCGAATTTCCGATCAATTTTCTCCCTCAAAATATTCCAAATAACCACTGCAATGTTTTCTGCAGTTGGGTTGAGATTTTTGAATTCATCGGTATCCAAGTTTAGGTTTTTATGATCAAATTTATTTAATACATGTTCTTTGATAAGATCACTCAACACCTTCATGTCATACACATAACCTGTATCGGGATCGATATCTCCACGTAGACTTACGTGCAGATCATAGTTATGTCCGTGAAAATTGGGATTATTACACTTTCCAAAGATGTCAGCATTTTTTTCATCTGACCAATTTGGATTGTGAAGCCGGTGAGCGGCGTTGAAGTGTTCTTTGCGGATTACTGTTACTTTCATGCAATTTGGAAACAGCAGTTTTTTAAATTTTGTTTAATATTTCTATTATTTCTTTAAACAAATTATTTAAGTCGTTGAATTTCTGCTATTTAAATTTTAAGTGTTGGCTTATGCTATTTCTATTTTTTTGGTGAAACGTACTAACACCACGAATTAAACGTTTGCTTTTCTGAAAATAGTTCATGGTACGATTAATCTTTTTTGACCTTGATCAAAAGATTATTTGGAACTTATGCTTGAATTTGATGATTATCAAAATAACCTGAAGCAAAACCCAAGCCTATGCACCTATTCCACATTGCCTTATTCTCTTTACTGCTCAATTTTCACCCAGAAAAAGAAATCCCAAGCGAAGATTTATCTTCAACCTACAGCTCCCCAATAGAAAGTTTATATGAGGAAATAGCCTCCAACTCGCCAAACCTGCCCCAGCAAGAAGTATTTGAATATGCATTCAAAGGCTGGGAACAATTGGAGTCCAACATTTCAAATCACCTCATCACCATCATTGATTTTAGTCTTCCTTCTACCGAAAAAAGACTCTGGGTCATCGACCCAGTCAATAAACTCGTACTCGTGAATTCGGTAGTTTCCCATGGTAGAAATTCCGGAGAGCTCTATGCCAAGAACTTTTCCAATAAACCTTCTTCATATAAAAGCAGCTTGGGATTCTATAAAACGGCTGAAACTTATCACGGCAAGCATGGACTATCCCTTCGTTTGGATGGCTTGGAGAAAGGTTTCAATGACTTAGCCAGACCAAGAGCGATTGTCATTCACGGTGCCGACTATGCCAGGGAAGAGTTTATTTCAGCAGCAGGCCGGCTCGGAAGAAGTTTGGGTTGCCCAGCATTACCTAGCGAGCTATCCAAAGAGGTCATAGAGCTAATCAAGGAAGGTTCACTGCTCTTTATTTATGGAGAAGATCAAGACTACCTCAGCAATTCAAAGCTTATTTCTACTTCAATTTCTAAGCAAGGTTAATACCTCTGCATCTCTTCCATAGATATCTGGCCGATAATTTGGCTTTCCTGTGGCATCAGCCCAAAACGTCAAATAGATCAGATAAACCGGTATTTTTTCCTTCAGATTGACGGTCTGTTCCTCATGACTGTTCATCGCATCCCAAATTTTCTGATCATCCCATTCTTTTTGATCCTGAAGAAGAAGCTGAGCAAGCTCTCTTGGCTTTTCTAATCGAATGCATCCATGACTCAATGCTCTCTCTTCTCGTCCAAATAGCGACTTGGCAGGAGTGTCATGAATGTAAACGCTATGTCTATTTGGAAACATGAATTTGACTAATCCCAGTGAGTTTTGTGGGCCGGGTTTTTGTCTCACCAAATAGGGAATGGAGCGCTTTTTCCAATCAATTGTACTTGGATCCACGACTTCTCTATTGTAAGTCAAAACCTCCATATTCTTTTGAGTAAGGTAATTTGGGTTTTTCCTTACCGAGGGAATGATCTCATTTCTAACAATCGACTCAGGAATATTCCAATAAGGACTAAAGACGAGATAACTCATTTTCGCCTCAAAAACCGGCGATTGGTGATAGGATTTGCCTACGATTACTTTGGATTGAAAAATAGTATCCTCCTTATCCAAAAGGACTAACTTATAATCTGCAATATTCACTAAGATGGCCTTACTCCCATTCTTTTTACCATCAAGCCATCGAAGCCTTTCCAAATTCACAGCTACCTTATCCATTATATCTTTTGGGGATTGACTTAAAGAAGCTAAGGTGTTTTTCCCAATGATACCATCACTAGTCATCCCATGAAAGGATTGATAAGCCTGGACGGATTTCATCAAAAGAGAATCATATATCCGCTCCGTCAAATCATTTCCTCCGGCATAACCCCAAAACTGAAGTCGTTCACGGATCTCAGGAATCAGGGAATGGCTATCGCCTGCTTTGATTGATTTATTGACACTGAGTGCAGACCAGTCCAAGCTGTCCACTTTAGAAAGCTCGGATAGATTACGAAGAATCTCCCGCCCACGCAGATAGATTCTAAACTCTGGGTAGTACTGAAAAATCTTTGATCTTACTCGTTGGGATTGGTCGATTTGATTGAGAAAAGCTATCGGGTCAAAAGACTCTTTTGTTTGGATTATTTCCCATCCCCATTGAAGCTCCGAAGGATCTACCTTGCCTACATGCAGGTGTTTAGCCAACTGAATTAAACCATCACTCAGGAGCAACTCCAAGTCTACCAGATCTGTCCAATCACTTTTCTCACCGATCTTTTTGTTGGATTCATAATTTTCAATCAGTGTATTGATCAAGTCCCAATGGTAATCCGAAGGCTGTAAACCATCAAATTGAGCCTGTTCTAATTCATATCGCCCTTCGTAAGCCAACTCCCCTATCCTAGCTTCTCTGCTCCAGATAAATTGAAAGTCTCTCGAAGAATAAAACTTAAAGAGTTCTCCAAAATTCTGAATGGTCCGCCCTCTTACTTCTAAACCAAAACTGGCATCCGTATTTTCTAAGCGTTGCCGAAGCAAATCAGTCTCTTGGCCATAGCTGATGAATCCTAGAAGAAAAAAGTAGCAAAGCAGGCTGAATCTCATTGTGGCTATTCAATCTTAAAATCCTGATACTTTCGGCCCAAAGTCCATGATTCCTTCAGCATGGATAGGAAATCTCCCATTCGATGAAGGGGGATTAAATTGGGGCCATCGCTAAGCGCTTTGGCTGGCTCAGGATGTGTCTCAATAAAAAAACCATCTATACCCGTAGAAGCGGCTGCTCTTGCCAAAAAAGGTGCAAACTCCCGCTGTCCGCCACTAGTTCCTCCCTGACCACCTGGCTGCTGTACCGAATGAGTAATGTCAAACACTACCGGTGCAAACTGCCTCATGATTGGCAAGCCACGCATATCCACTACCAAATTGTGGTAACCCAAAGAAAATCCGCGCTCAGTAAGACAGACATTTTCATTACCGGCAGATCTAACTTTTTTAACAGCAAACTGCATATCCTCAGGCGCCATAAACTGCCCTCTTTTGATCTTCACAGCCTTTCCAGTCTCTGCAGCAGCTATCAGTAAATCAGTCTGTCTACATAAAAATGCCGGAATCTGAAGCACATCCACTACTTCGGCAACTTCCTTGGCCTGATAGCTTTCATGGATATCAGTCACCAAAGGAATATTCAAAGCTTGACCTACACGCTGAAGGACCTCCAAGGATTTATCCATTCCGATACTCCGAAAAGATCCCGAAGAAGTCCGGTTAGCCTTGTCAAAGGATGCTTTGAAAACGTAGGAAAAACCGTTCTCTTCAGTCCATTCTTTTACTTTCGTGCCAATTTCCAGACAGATATCGAAGCTTTCTACCGCACAAGGTCCCGCAAAAAGCACGGGCTTTTCTGCGCCCAAAACCACAGAGTCTGTGATTTTCATTTGACTATCAGTTCTCTTCATTTTCTATTTCGTTGTATGAATTAATTATTGAGCTCAGCTTTCCTTTAGCATGCAAGAGCAGGTCCCCCACTTCTCGGAAGACTCCCTTGCCTCCTGCATAGCGACTGACCCAATCCACTTGTGCGCTCACATAGGGTAAAGCATCGGAAGGACTACAGGAAAGGCCGACTTTTTTCAAAATTGGCAAATCGATTAAATCATCCCCGATGTAGGCCACTTCATGATGAGAAAGCTCAAGTGTCTCAAGAAGCTCATTCAGCTTTTTACCCTTGTCTTTTATTCCATGATAGTGGAAATCAAAGCGAAGCTCCTCACAGCGATTTTCAACCACTTTGGACTTGCGTCCTGTAATCGCTCCAATCAAAATCCGATTTTTGCGGAGATGCTTGACAATCAAACCATCTTTTACCTGAAACTTTTTGAATTCCAGCCCATTATCATCATAAATGATCCCACCATCAGTCAATACACCATCAATATCGGTGATTAAAAGCTTGATTTTTTTTGCTTTCTCCAAAATCTCCGCAGGAATATGGCTAAAGTAGTCTTGGATTATTTTTTCTGCTTCCATTGGATCGAATATAAGTCAAGTCTACGCTGTTCCAAATTCCGAACACTTCCTGCTTTCCGCTGCTTGGTCAATAAATCCAAATCTACATCCGCTACAATGGTCGTTTCGGCATTCTCTGATGCCTGAGCAACGATGGAATCATGCGGAAAAGAAAAATCTGATGGGCTGTAAATTGCAGCCTGGGAATACTGAATATCCATGTTTTCAACCTTTGGGAGGTTACCGACAGATCCGGTGATAGCCACGTAGCACTCATTCTCTATGGCTCTAGACCGAGCACAGGTATTGACCCGAAGGAATGCGTTTTTGGTATCTGTCCAGAATGGTACAAAAAGAATGTCCATTTCTTGCTCAGCCAGAATTCTTCCCAACTCGGGGAATTCCACATCATAACAAATCAGTATTCCTATCCTTCCGGCATCGGTATCGAAAACGTGAATTCCATTCCCCCCCTGAAGTCCCCAATAGGCCGCTTCATCGGGTGTGATATGCAATTTGTATTGCTTGGCCTGTGTACCATCTCTTCGGCAGAGGTAGCTTACATTTCGAAGCTTTTTACCATCATACTCAGGCATAGAACCCGCAATGATATTGACATTGTAAGAAACGGCTAGATCGCTCATCCGGCCGACAATTTCGTCCGTGTAATCTGCTAGGTTTCTAATCGCCTCAGATGCATCCATATCGTTGAATTCGGCCAATAGTGGTGCATTAAAAAACTCAGGAAGCAGGCAAAAATCCGATTTATATCCCGAAACCGTATCGACAAAAAACTCGACTTGCTGCATCAGATCATCCACATTTGAAAATCGCCTCATTTTCCATTGAACAAGCCCTAGGCGGACAATGGATTTTTTGTTACCAATGAGCTTCTCATCCTTTTCGTAATAAATATTAATCCACTCCAGCAAGGTAGCATAGGCTCTAGAGTCCTTATCCTCAGGAAGATACTTGGTAATTACTTTCCGTACGTGAAACTCATTTGCAAGCTGAAATGAAAGTACCGGATCAAAAATCTCCTTATTTTTTACCAACTCGATATACTTCCTTGGAGTCATCTCCTCGGCATGTTTGGAATAGCCAGGAATACGACCACCGGCAATAATCGACCGAAGATTCAAATTTTCACAAAGCTCTTTCCTCGCATCATACAAACGTCTTCCAAGACGCATTCCTCGGTATTCGTAATGTACAAAGACATCGGTACCATATAAAGTATCTCCATCCTGATCATGGGTATCAAACTTCCCGAATCCTGTAATCTGATCATAGGTGTGATTATCGCCAAATCTGCCATAATCGACAATGATACTCAAAGCAGCGGCAACTACTTTTCCATTATCTTCGATACAAATCTGACCTTCGGGAAAAACCTTAAGTTGATTTTTCAATTCCTCCCTTGTCCAAGCCATTCCTTTGTTTCGGTAGATAGATACCATTATCTCTCGGATATCATCAAAATCCGAAAGCTTGATATTCCGAAGTTTTAATCGATGTTCGAGCTCTTCTCGTTGTTTACTCATAGTTCAAAATTAAGGATTTTCGATCAAAAATTTTAAATCACAATCCTAGCCGGGCATTTTTCAGAATTTTATTTTGATTTCTGAGAATGAATATAAATTCTGACTTCAGGGTCGATAATTATTGATATTTTGCTTACAAAATTCGACTAATATTTCGAAACCTATGCAATCAGACTCATCAACTGTTTCTAATTCCAATTCGAGCAACTTCGATTTGCTGGAGTGGATAGATCAAATCATGAACCTGAGTCTTTTCAACTTGGGTGATTCTAAATTAACGATTGGGCTCGTCCTGACACTTATTTTTTCCTTTCTCGTTCTTTTTGTGGGATCTGAATGGATCAGAAGACTGCTGGTCAATCGGATTTTGAAAAAATATAGTATCACTGAAGGCACGCGACTTTCGATAGGAACGATAGTCAAGTATATCTTGATCCTAGCTGGAGTTTTTTCGATTCTTCAGACGAATGGGATTGATTTAAGTGCTTTTGGGGTTTTGGCAGGAGCTATTGGTGTTGGTATCGGTTTTGGTCTTCAAAACATCACAAACAACTTCATCAGTGGGCTCATCATTCTTTTTGAGCAGCCTATCAAAGTGGGAGACCGAATCGAAGTGGGAGATGTCAATGGAGATGTAATCAAAATCTCAGCCCGATCCACTATGGTAGTCACCAATGATAATATCACGATCGTTGTACCAAATAGTCAATTTATCGATAATCAAGTGATCAACTGGTCTCACTCTGACCGAATGGTCCGATTTAATTTTCCAGTGGGCGTAGCTTATCGGGAAGATCCTGAAAAAATAAGAAGAATTTTGCTCGAGGTTGCCAAAGACAATAAAGGAGTCTTAGAAAGCCCCGAGTCAGATGTCCTTTTTGAAGAATATGGGGACAACAGCATCAATTTCAACCTCCGGGTATGGACCTCAGAGTATGTCAATCGACCAAAAGTGCTGAAAAGCCAGCTTTATTATGAAATCTTCAGACGGTTTAAGGAGCAAGGAGTCGAAATTCCATTCCCACAGCGAGATCTACACTTACGATCAGGGTTTGAAAATTTAAAAAATTAGGGTAATTTTCGCCCATTGGAAGAAATGGACCGAGCAGGCCTGATAATGAGAAAGCTAGGCTTTATAGTTGTATTTTTGATAGGCTGGAGTTATCAAGCCAGTGCGCAAAGCTTTTACCGCTATCGGTTCGAGGAGCCATGGTCGATCTCTGCCAGTATAGGTCCTACCCAGTATTTTGGAGAGCTATATTCCTTCTGGAAATACAATGAAGGGGTTCAGCCTGACTGGAATGCAAATATTGCTTTTCATAGAACTATAGGAACAAATCTCAGAGCCAAAGGAGAATTCTCCTACATCAAAATGTCCGGCCAGGATCCGCCTTCTGACCCGAGGGCTTTTCGTACTCCTAGAAACCTTCATTTTCGAGCCCAAAACTGGGAGGTAACAGGAGTTATCCAATATTTTTGGCACCCTGTCAAAGTTCCGAATATCCACCGTCCGCTTTGGAATCCATACATTTTCGTAGGTATAGGAATGTCTACCAACAATCCTCAGGCTCAACTCGATGGAGAATGGGTGGATCTGAGACCACTAGCCTTGGAAAACAACCCCTATGACCGCTTCATCACCGTCTTCCCCATGGGGCTTGGCTTCAAGTACAAGCTAAATGTGTACATGGATCTGACTTTCGAAGGGAATTACCGCTTCACTTTGACCGACTACATGGATGATATTTCGGCTTTCAATGTGTCGGAATTTTACTTGGACTTGGTGGATGATTATGTATCGGGTAGAAATCCGGACCGACTTCGATTAGCTATCCGAAATCCGGATTTTTTGGATGATAATGGAATGCCAGATGTGGACAAAATTTTAAGAAACAATGGCCGTGTTCGCAGAGGATCAGGGCTCACACACCGATATGATGGATATATGACTGTCAATGTTGGCCTAGAGATCCATTGGTCTAAAGATATTTTCGACAACTGGATTTTCAGAAATCGAATCAACGAGAAGCGCTTCCGATTCTGGTAATCTTTATCCTTTCCTCACTACCCTAGGCTTTATCCAAAACTTTTATTGGTATCCAAAATCTTTTTTCTGAATTGGTAGAGATTTACCTAAATTCACTCTTGCTGTACACTATTCTCTGACTAAGGTAGAGAATTAATCATTTCAAGTTTTGACCTTTCAAATTTGGGACTTTCTGGCTGGGCTGGGAATCTTTCTTCTGGGCATGCATCAGATGGAGGCTGGTCTTAATGAGTTTAGCGGCAAGACTTTTCGTCGCTTACTCCAAAAATTTACTGATACTCCTATCAAGGGGATTATTAGCGGCACCCTAGTGACTGCACTCTTACAAAGTAGCTCTTTGGTCACTTTGATGGTTTTAGCTTTCTTGGGCGTAGGGATAATTAGGTTTAGCCATGCCGCAGGAGTCATTTTAGGGGCCAACCTAGGCACCACTGTTACCGCTTGGCTGGTTTATAGCCTTGGTTTCAAAGTAGATATCGCCTCCTTTTCTTTACCTCTGATCGGCGTTGGGGCTTTACTTTTCATTTTAGCATCCCGCTACTTTATTCTGAAAAATCTAGGTTCCTTTTTATTGGGGTTTGGACTTTTATTCTTCGGTATTGATTTGATGAAAGGATCGATTGAATCCTTGGCAGAAAACTTTGATTTTAGCCTGTATGCGGACTGGGGTTTAGCTGTTTTTGCTTTGATTGGACTTATCCTTACTGCCATCATTCAGTCGAGTTCGGCGACCTTAGTAATCTTACTTAGTGCGATCAGCTCAGGGATTTTAGGACTAGATCAAGCTGCAGCAGCTACCGTTGGGGCCAATATCGGTACCACAGTCACCGTCAGTTTGGGAGCTCTTGGAGGTACCCCGGATAAAAAAAGACTGGCCTCACTTCATTTTCTTTTTAATGTAGTTACCGGACTGATTGTCTTGTTTTTCATACCATTAATTATTCAATGGATAAGCAGCCTACCCATTGGAAAAGATCCACTGCTGGATCTAGCCCTCTTCAATACCATCTTGAATGCATTCGGAGTTCTGCTTTTCCTTCCATTGATCAAACCAATTACCAAATGGCTTAAAGGCCGTTTTCTCACAAAAGAAAAACCCCACACTCTTTACATTCAGAACGTGGACGTGGCTGTTCCTGATGCGGCAATCCAAGCTTTGGAAAAGGAAATTGAGGAGCTTTTTGTGAAGACAAAAAAGTTCATTTCTCTCACTATCATTGAGGACGGTGTTTTATCCCCCAAACAAGGAATATTCGAAAAAATCCTCAGCAGACCGGTTGAATATCTAGGATTATACCAAAGCTTAAAACTTGTCGAGGATGAAATCACTGCCTATCATCTGAAACTTCAAAAAGCCAGTATAAATGAGGAAGAGGCAAAAAAACTCACCTCATTGATGCTTTCTATGAGATTGATGATCTTCTCAGCTAAGGATTTTAAGGATATACATCATAATATCAAGGAGCTAAGAAACTCATCGCGAAATCTTCCGAAGGATTTCTTGGAAGAATTAAAAGTAAAATTCGAAGAGCGAATTCTTGAAATTGATCAACTTGCCAAAGCTGAACAAACTGAGATTCAAGTTCCATCGTGGATGCGTGAATCGGAGCTAGACTCCAGCCAATTGGTTGAAAAATTATTTCAGGAAGCAAAAAGTCATAAAACTGACATCCCTTTTTCAACCTTTACAAATGTAGCCAGGGAGTTTTCTAGAGGGCTATATAATTTGGGTGCCGCTGTATTGCATTGGCGACACCCAATTAATGAAGTTTTTGATCCATCTGAGGATGATAGAAGTCAAGCTTTAACACTCAAGACACCTAAATCGCCTTGAAAGAGGACTGTCTCAGTCACCCCAACCTGATAAGCTGGACTCAGCTTATGATCTCCTGAAACAAGAGCTACTAAATGAAGTCCCTCCTCTTCGCAGAAGGAAACGATTCCTTTTTCTACCTCCTCGGCGCTGTAGGTATGTTGGTGAAATACTATTTCCTCATTGCCAGCTTGGAACAACTTCATTCCCTCTTGAATTTTTTCCGAAGTATGGAAATTTCCAGGTGTATTGACGAAGACCTGATGTACGGATGCCTTGAAAGCTTTCACAAAAGCTTTAATCTTTGCAAATGCAACAGGCGCATCTTTTTGAAAACTTGAAGCAAAGGCGATTTTCCGAAGATCATTTCCATCTAAAGCCACCTTGACAGCCAAGACCGGCATGTCTGCCATTCTTAGAATCTTCTGAAGATTAGAACCTATGAATTTCCCTTCGGTATAGCCCTTTCCATAGGCTCCCATCACGATCATATCGGCCCCGGAGCGATTGGCTTCTCGAAGGATTTGCTCATGAGGCACCCCAATTTTCACCACCTGTTCGATTGGAGCCTTGGCAGGTGCTATTTGCTGAATGTATTCAGGCAATATTTCCTCCGCCTCGGTCTTTTGTTCGATCAGGTCTGTATATTTCATTTCAGCTTCCTCAGAGAGTTTTTCAAAGTCAATCTCAGAAGGAATGACCGTCACACAGACTATCTGAGCCCCGGATTTCACACTTATTTTTTGTGCAGTTTTCAGAGCCTCTAGTGAATAGGTAGAAAAATCAAAGGGAACGACAATCGTTTTCATAGTTTTTGGATTTTGATTCAGATCAAATTTCCAAAAAATAAACGACGCTCTCTTTGATGGATATCAAGCAAAAAAATGATAATTGTCAGTTAATCAGTTTTTTAAACATCAACTTCCATCATCAGATCACATCGGCAGTATTTACCATCTCTTACAGGCACCTCTTTGAAGCCCAATTTCTGGTAGATTTTTAAGGCAGCTTGGAGTTTGGTATGAGTGTACAAAACCACTTTATTCGCCCCCATCTCTTTGGCCTTATTCAAAGCCTGCTGTCCCAAGAACATACCCACTCCTTTACCCTGAGCCGATTTCTTAACTCCCATTTTGATCAGTTCAAAAGAATGTTCATCGATTTTAGAAAGCCCCAAAGTACCAAGAATTTGTTCTCCCATTTTGGCAAAATAAATAGCCCCACCTTTTTCGATGATGGTTTCTTGAGGGGATTGAAGCTGAGCAATATCAAAAGGCTCTAGCGAGAATAACTCCTCGACCCATTCTCGATTGATGGCTTCAAATTCAGGCTGCAGCTTGGCCTGGAAGGGGATGATTTCAAGGTTTTGCATTAAAAAGGAAGTTTGAGAGACTAAATTTCAGGAATTTCTCCTAGATTGAAGTGATTTAATCAATTTGATCATGAAAAAATACTGCCTTTTATTATTCTCTATTTTTGCTTTTTACTCCTTTAGCCATTCCCAAACGCCTGAAGAAAAAATCCAGCAAATGGGCCTTTCTATTCCTGAGATAAGTCAGCCGATGGCCAACTACGTGAAATGGAGGCAAGTTGGTAATGTGTTGTATCTCGCGGGCAATGGCCCGGATGTCTTTGGAAAAGTCGGAAGTGATCTCACTCCCGAGGAAGGCTATCAAGCTGCCCGGGAAACCGGCTTGGAAATCATAGCTGTCCTTAAAGCCGCTACAGGAGACTTGAGTCGCATCAAGCAATTTGTCAAAGTTCTGGGAATGGTCAACTCCGCACCTGATTTCACGGGGCATCCCGCAGTGATCAATGGCTTTTCGGACTTGATGGTGGAAGTGTTTGGAGAAAAAGGAAAACATGCCCGATCCGCTGTGGGAGTTGCTGCTTTGCCAAATAACATAGCCGTGGAAATTGAGGTAATTGTGGAATTGGAAGATCAATGACCTGGCTTAATTTTGCTTTAATTTTCTCTTTTTTTTTAAAGAAGAAAAGCTGATTGAGTTTTATTATTGGAGTCCCTGTTGAAAGAAACGAAAAGACTAATTTGAACTCTAATTTGAGAAAGTTAAATTTCAAAAAAGTGGGTGAATAGAAATTTTAAAAATACAAACAAACTTTTAAAGTTCGGAATATTTTAGAACTTTTGTATATTTGAAATTGTGAATGAGACTGCTCAACAAGAAGTTACTCGAAAAGCTAAAAAGAAAGAATAAGGGAAACCTTTCTTTGGTCAGAGCCATTGACAAACTGATTAAGGATTTTGAAGATAATGACTGGGAAAACCAAGCAGACTTAAAAATATCCCGAGCAGATGCTGACAAGGTCCATAGTGACAGCTTCTATTTCTTCAACATTAATATTCATCGGACAATGATTTTGATTGAATTTCAAGATAATGAAGCCACTGTCGTTTGGGCAGGAACTCATCAAGAGTACGAAACAACTTTCAAAAACAACCGAAATACCATTAAAAGGTGGTTAAGATCTAACGATTGGATTTAAAAATATGAAAACTCAATTTGACATAAATGAATTGATTGATGCTGGGAAAATTGAAAATGAGCTCGACTTTGAAAGAGCCCTGATCGCTGATAGAAAATTACGTGTTCTTTCAAAAGATGATGCTAGCTATAAAATCCGAAGAAAAAAATTAAGGGATTTAATCGAACAATACGAAAACCAAAACTGGAGCTCCGACTCAAAAATCTCAGAAAATAAGATCAAAGAAAGTGATTCTGCGGAAATGATTGCCGAAAAAGAGCGGCAGTTTATTCAAAAGAGAAAAGAGCTCATTCGGAAAAGCTTGAAGAGCCTGAATTTAACGCAGCAGGATTTCGGTAGGATTTTAGGCCATCAAAGCAAGTCTTACATCTCTGAACTCATGAACGGAATCAGCCCATTTTCCCTAAAAGACCTGATAGTAATCCACCAACTTTTAAAGATCGACCTAGCCCATTTAGTACCGACTTTTTTACCAGAATCTGACAGAGTTAGAATTCAAACCTCAATCAAAAAACTTAACAATCCAAAATTGAAATTACGCGAAGATGGTTTAGTATTATCTTAAATAAATAGGTGAAATCATTCAAAATTATATACTAAGCCAGCAGTTCATCCCCCCTACTTGTTACTTGAATCTTCGTACTTGATACTTCTATCACCTCCCACAGATTTCCTTGTAGGGACAATATTCACATTTTTTCAATACTGCTGTTTGATCAAATGGCTTCAAAGGGTCATAAAGCTCTTCCAATAAATCTTTGAGTTTTTGACGAAAATCAGTTTCAAAATTTCTGTAATCCTGCACCTCTACTCCTTCTCTCCTACCTTCTCTTTCTTTCAAATAGGGATTAAAATCATCATTAAATATCTCCTTCAAATTAAAAATAGCCGGTTTCAAAGGTGCTGTATTTTCCGGGTGACTGCCCTGATAGATCAACCCATAAAACAGCGTCTGCATGGCAGCTTTATTTCTCTTTTCTAAGCTTCTATCAAATAAGGCATCTAAATGTGGGAACTCCTTTTTATCCCCCCCGGACTTGTAATCAATCAACCGAATCGAACCTTGATGCTCGTCCACTCGGTCAATAATCCCCCTCAAAACAGCCTCTCGTGGTCCTTTCTGGGTCTGAATCGAAAGACCAGCCTCGTACCTTTTGGCTTTTTCCAGCGAAATCAGCCGAAAAGGAGCGCTTTGTTCATCATAGACCAAAACTTGTCTCACATAGCGTTGGAGCACATCTCTGGCAATCGCCAACTGTCCATTCAACTTCGTATCGGCTTCCCCTTCCAAGTGATACTGTTCTCTTATGGCCTTTTCCACAGCAGGAAAAACCCAGTTTTTGCGCAGATCAGCAAAATCGCCTTTTTCTAACGCCGTTCTTTTTTTCCTTTCGATAAAATCCAGATACAGCTTTTCCAATGCCAAGTGAGCCAAATTCCCAAAAACACCGGCATCTATCTCTTCTGTTACCTCCTCGGTTTCTTTCAAACCCGCAATGTATTGCAGGTAAAACTTAAGACCACAATCCAAATAAGTGTTTAGAGCAGAGGGTGAAAAAGCAGTTTCCGCTTTCCCATTTTCCTGAATGAGGTAGCGCTCTAAGGCATCTAATACTGCTTGGGTTTTCTTTACAAGGATGGCCTCAGGTTTCTTCTGGTCTATAGGCACAAAAATGACTTGCTCCTCAATCTCCCTTCCCAATTCAGCAGCCATTTGCTGAATGTATCTGCTTTTCTCTCCTGACTTTCCCTGATCCCCGGCTGTGGTGTAAATCATATGAACCTCTTCAGCAGCATGCAGCAACCTATAAAAGGTGTAGGCATAAATTGAATCGTTTTGCTCCTGAACAGGAAGACCGAAAGCCCTGCGAAGATTAAATGGTATCATAGAATTAAGCCCGGCAGAAGGAGGAAAGCTGTCCTCGTTCATATTGCAAATGATCACTCTTTTAAAATCCAGGTTTCTGGATTCTAAAACTCCCATGACTTGCAGGCCACGAAGCGGTTCTCCTTCAAAAGGAAGCTTCACCTCCCTAAATACCTGCCTGAAAATCCGAATAAAAAACTCACGATTAAGCCTGGGATTCCCTTGCTTTTCAAAAATCTCCCGCAATCGAGTCAACTGCTTAAAACACTGAAAGAGATAACTGCGCTGAAGTGGCTCTTCCTGGAGCAATTTTGCCAACTCCTCCATCAGGGTAGCCATATAGGGGAAAAGCCGTTCGGACTCCAGTTTTTGGAAGATCAACTGAAATAAGACACCTCCCTTTTGTAATTCTTTCTTTGAGATATAAACTTGATTTCGCTCCTTTATATCACTTAATAGGTCACGACAGAAAGAAGCATTGACACCTTTCAAATAGGTAGAGGAAAGCAAATTTCTGACAGGTTGATGATAGAAAAGCTCCTCCTCATTTTCGATTTTGATATATCGCTGCATTTCCAAAACAGCTTCCAAAAAAGCGTAAACAGGTGCATTTTTTACCGGGTACCCCATCGTCACATTGACCTGATCGATATGGTCGGGCAAACTATGAAGGACTGGAAAAAGTAGCTGCTCATCCGGTAAAATGACAACCGTTTCCTCTAGTTTTTCTGATTCTCCTACTTGCTCTAGAAGGGAACCAACTAAGTTGGCCTGATTGACTTTCAATGGAGTAGAATAGGTTTTGATCTCTATTTTTCGATCTTGAATTTGCCGAGGTAGTTCTTCCGGAAATGTCGGACCAAAAACTTTGTCATTCAGGTAGTCTCTGAAAAATAGACCAGCTTCCTGATTTTTATCCTCGACATAGTAGGCATCCAAATCCCAAACTATTTCCGCTCCGAAATTCTGAATAAAATATTTAATTAAAATCTCTTCAGTTCCGGTAAAAGCATTAAAACCAATAAAAATAAAATGCTGGTCGGGCTTTGGAATTTGATCCAATGATTCGGCTACTTGTCTGTAAAGCTTTCCTGAGTAGGCCAAGCCGGACACATTCAACGAAGCCTGAAAGGCGTGGTAGAGTGGCTTCAGCAATTGCCAAAATTTCAAAAATTTCTCTTGATGATTTCTCTCTTGACTGACAAAGGAACTCCAAAACTGTTGAATCAACGCAATTTGCTGCGGACTAAGATAGCTCAAGTCAGACTCAAATTCTTTGAACTCCGCCAATTGATGATATAATTTGTCCGGATCTGCAAGGAACTGGTCCAAATCGTTGAAATCCTTCAAAATCATTTCTCCCCAAAAGAAGAATCGATCAAATTCTTCTGGGTTTTCCTGCAAATCAGCATAGACTCGATACAATTCAAACACCAAGGTCAAATCATCAGCGGGTCTATTCCCTGCATAAGCGTAAAAAAGGTCTTCGATCGTTTTCACCTCCGGCATCCAAGTCGGCTCTTTGATTAAGGCTCCTAGATGCTGGGTAAAAAACAAACCCGCTCTTCGATTGGGCAAAATGATCATCAAGTCCTGTAAAGACTCATGGTTCCTCAAAATTTGTCCGGCTGTTTTCCTTAAAAAGTTATGCATTGACCTCAATGATTTTCTGTGTTTCTAAATAGCACAAATAGCCTTTACAAGGCTTATGAGCCAAATTCTCGACGAGTATCATGTATTCCTTGACTTGCTTGACATAGCGATCTGATTCCTCCCCCGTTTTAAAATCTACCACGACAGCCTCATGTTCGCGGATAACAATTCGGTCGGGCCTTTTTTGCTTTCCTCCTGGTAGCAAAATGCCTTGTTCGCTCAATGATTTATGATTGGCATCAAACCAAGATGCAAATTGCTCATTAGCAAAAAGTTCTTCTAATTGGGATAGAATTTCCTCCCTTTCATTTTCGGTTATTCTCCCATCGAAAAAAAAGCTATCCAACTCCATCTGAGCAGCTTTCAGTGAATTGGATTTCTCTAAAATTTCGTGAACCAAAAGCCCAAAATTCCTTTTCTGACGCTGTGCAAGTCCCTCTTCAGAGAAATCCACCGCATATTTTTTAAGCTCCAAGAGCTCACTCCAGTTTTTATAGCTCCATCTTAAATCGGTAAAGGCCTTTTCTTCCTTTTCCTTTTTTGAGGGCTCAGGCCAGTCCCCTAATCGATAGACTTTCTTCTCCAAATCAAAATAACCAAGGCCATCCATGCCATTGCTGAGCACCTGCTGCAAGTGAATCTCCAAGTAGTTCATGCTACTAAAACTGGCTTTGAACGGTGCCATTCCCAAAAAAATCTCCTCTGCCCTGGTGAGCGCAACATAAATCATATTTAGGCTATCCAAATAAGAAAGCGTAGCCTCTTCAGTATAGGTATCTGAAAAAAAAGAATTTGCAAGTTTCCCATCCAAATTGAGTGGAATGATAGCAGACATTCCTAACTCCTTATCTTCAAAAGGTGACCAGATAACATTTCCCTTTTTGGTGTCAAAAATGGTCCATTTAAGAAATGGCATGAGCACCACTTTGAACTGAAGTCCTTTAGATTTATGGATAGTCAAAATCCGCATCGCATTGTGATCCTCCGGGATCTTCACGGTCCGCTTCATTTTATTCTGTTCCCACCAATCCAAAAACCCACTTAAATCCGATCGATTAGTAGCACTAAAATCAAATACCGCCTCTCGGAAGCCAGAAAGATATGCTTTTTCGGATCCCAGAGATTGAATATCTAAAATCCGGATCAGTTCCTCTACCACTTCCAGAAGCGGAAGTTGCAACAAGGAAGTTTCGGCTTCTTGGAATTCCAAGACCCGGCTTTTCAGATGATCGGGAATAGCGGATAGAGAAAAGAGTTGATGGTCTATCATTTGGTCAGTAAGAACAGCGCAATAGTACCAGATGGTGCGGAACTGAACTTTATCTTCAGGTTGATAGAGGTATTTCAATGCAGCAATCAGGGCTTTGACTGAGGAAGCTTTTTGCAAATACATGGTTTCATCCGATAGCACGTCATAGCTGTATTCATCCTCCTGATTAGCAGCTCCAGTCTCCATCAGACAATCTGCAATCAATTCCCCTTCAGCCTTTGTCCTCACCAAAAAGGCTATATCCGAAGGCTCGTAGCCCAAGTCTTGAAGCTGACGAACTTGATCAGGAATTTTGGCTAAAACCAAATCCTGGTACTTTTCCTCGTTATCCTTTTCCTCTTGTAAAAATTCAACCTGAACCAGCCCTTTAAATTCGTTTTGGGACTTTTTGGAGGAAACCTCCTGACTAGCATCTGCATAAGCCCTGGAAAGAATACCCGAGTCTTGGCCTCCGTACTCCGACTCCAAATAATCAGCAAAGTATTGCGGCAGACTTTTGAATACCTGATTGTTAAAATGGATGATATTGGGCAGGCTACGAAAATTTACCTTGAGATTTTTATTTTCGATAATATGAGATCCGATCTGCTCCTCCACTTCTTCCAAAAGCAATCTCATTTTCCCACCCCTCCAGCGATAAATGGACTGTTTGACATCTCCGACCAACAAGTTTTTATGACCCTGGGCCAGGGAGTTTTCCAAAAGTGGCTTGAAACTCGCCCACTGAAATCCGGAAGTATCCTGAAACTCATCGATCAGAAAATGTCGGTATTGATTTCCTACTTTCTCGTAAATAAATGGGGCATCATTCTCCTTGGTAATCTCTTTCAAAAACTCATTGGCATCTGAGATAAGAAGCATATTTTCCTCATCCTTAATCGCCACCAAATCATCAATCAAGTTTCGGAATACGCCATAGACATAGATGTTTTTTGCAATGGCGTTGATCGTATTCCATTGAATCTCAAGTTGGGGTACTTTTCCCAAAAGCTCACCCAAACCTGCATAATATGAGCTGTCTATTGCACCCCTATTTTTACTGGTTTTGGTAGCCCATTGATCTGGAGAGGAGGCCTTTTCTTTTTGCAAGTCGGTAAAATCACCAAATGGCAGGTTCCGGTCTCCAAACTTGTCAAATTTGGCCAAAAACCCCCGATTATAATCCTTCCATTCCAGGCCATGAGCTATACGGATTTGGTTTGCCTGGTTTTTAATCGTATTTCCCAATTGGATGAGTTCATCCCTTCGTTTGCCGACTAACTTCTGAAGCTCATTCACGTTTTCTTTCTCACTCAAGAAGGTCTTTATCTCAGCGCTATATTTTTTAAAATCCTCCTGAAAAATCTGCTTACCCAGACCTTGAATATTGCGTCTGATGTCCCAGGACTTGCCGTTCTGAATTTGTTCTGTGGCATATTCTACCAGCCACTTATGCAAAAATTCGTCATCCATGACTTGCATGACCACACGATCCACCACTCGGGAGAGCACTGCATCTTGATCTAGCTCTATATCAAACTTGGCATTCAAGTCAATCTCACGAGCAAATGCGCGAACGATTTTCTGAAAGAAACTATCTATGGTACTTACCGAAAAATGACCGTAATCGTGAAGTATGGCAATCAATGCACTCTTTGCTCTACCTTTGAGTCCTACTTCATCCACCTGAAGTGCCTTCATCAACTCCTGATCCATGAACTCCTCAGGCTTCACACTGTCCTTCAATCGGTTCAGTTCACTCAAAATCCGCTCCTTCATCTCCTGTGTGGCCTTATTGGTGAAGGTCACAGCCAAAATCTGCTTAAATGCAGATGGTGGATTTTGGAGGGCAAGTTTGAGGTATTCCAAGGTCAGCGTGTAGGTTTTACCCGAACCCGCCGAGGATTTGTAGATGATAAAAGGTTTGGATTGCTCAGCCATATCTCAAAAGTCAGAAAGCGAAGATAAAAAAGCTCTTCACTATTTAGGCAGTAATCGGCATTCTTTGACGTGAATTGTCAAGGATGAGGTTTTTCAGATTTTGACCACTCCTCCTATTTGATTGGCAAAGCCATTTATTTTTTTACAATTTTAGGAAGAGACATATAAACACATGAAAAACCTATTATTCGCATTTATAATTACCTTTTGCCTGGTGCCAAAGCTACAAGCAAAAGACGGATACCAGCTTTGGCTTTCTTACGAAAAAATTGAGGAAAGTAAGCTCCGACAGGAGGTGGCTCAGCTCTTTTCGGGAATCTATTTTTTTGCTCAAAACCCAACTTATGATATTATCAAAGAGGAGTTTGCTCGAAGTGCTGAGGGATTTTTAGACCAAAAAGCCAATTTTCTATCAACAAGGGACGGGGATTTCAAACTCCTTGTAGGTACTCGATCTGAACTATCTCAGTATCTCGGGCTAGCTCAGCAGGCTGAAATCAAAAATCTAGGCGAAGAAGGATACTGGCGTGGACCGCTAGAAATCAACGGAAAGAAGGTCTACATCGTCACCGGCAACTCCCCTATCGGGGTTTTGTATGGAAGTTTTGACTTTTTGAAAAGTATCCAAATCGGCGAGTTCGATTTAAATGCGGAAATTTCGGACCAGCCCAAGGTTAAATTGCGGATGCTGAATCATTGGGACAATTTGGATCGAACGGTAGAACGAGGCTATGCGGGATTTTCGATTTGGGATTGGCATAAGCTTCCTGGTTATATTGATCCGAGATATATTGACTATGCAAGAGCCAATGCAAGTCTTGGAATCAATGCGGTATCCCTGACCAATGTCAATGCCAATGCTTGGATTCTACGGGAAGATTTCATCGAAAAAGTGAAGGTTCTTGCAGACCTTTTCCGACCTTATGGCATCAAGGTTTATCTCACTGCCCGTTTTTCAGCCCCTATCGAAATGGGAAACCTGGAAACAGCCGATCCGCTAGATTCGGATGTTCGGGCATTCTGGAAGGAAAGAGTCCAGATGATTTACCAGCATATCCCTGATTTTGGTGGATTTCTGGTTAAGGCTAATTCAGAGGGTCAACCCGGTCCTCACGAGTATGGTAGAAATCATGCAGAGGGTGCTAATATGCTGGCGGAAGCTTTGGCTCCATTTGGAGGATATGTGATTTGGAGAGCATTTGTGTATTCGCATGAAATCGACGAAGACCGACACAAGCAGGCAAATCTTGAATTTGAACCCTTGGATGGAAAGTTTTTGGAAAATGTAATTATTCAGGTCAAAAATGGAGCCATCGATTTTCAACCCAGAGAGCCATTTCATCCACTATTCGGAGCAGTGGATGAGACTAATCTGGGTATGGAATTTCAGATCACTCAAGAATACCTGGGCCAGGCTACTCAATTGGTGTATTTGGGGCCCATGTGGGAGGAGATTTTGAATACTAAAACCTATCGACCTGGCCCATCTTCCACCGTTGCAAGCATCATTGACGGTTCGGACTCCGGCCAAAAACTGACTTTGATGGCAGGAGTCTCTAATATCGGGACAGACAGAAACTGGACCGGCCACCTCTTTGGACAGGCTAATTGGTACGCCTTTGGCAAAATGGCCTGGAACCCCTATCAAGATGCGGAAAGCATAGCTTCGGAATGGATCAAACTAACCTTTGGCCATGAACAGACATTGCTCTCTTCCGTCCAAAAAATCATGATGGAATCACATGAAGCAGCAGTCAATTACATGACTCCGCTGGGATTGCATCACCTCATGGGTAGAAGTCACCATTATGGGCCTGGACCTTGGGTAGAAGGAGGAAGAGCGGATTGGACTTCTTTATACTATCACAGAGCAGATTCTGAAGGAATCGGTTTTGATCGGACTTCTTCGGGCAGCAATGCCCTCGGCCAATATGCTCCTGAAATAGTCAAGGAATGGTCTGACCCAAACCATATTCCAGAGAAATACCTGCTATGGTTTCATCACATCCCTTGGGACTTTCATATGAAATCGGGAAAAACACTCTGGGAAGAAATGGCCCTTCACTACGACTCGGGCGTAAAAACCGCTCTTGAAATGAAGGAAAATTGGCAAAAACTTGAAGGGCAATTGGATGAAGAGCGATTTCGTCACGTCAATCAATTGCTTTCTGTTCAAATAGAGGAGGCTCGGTGGTGGCGAAATGCCTGCCTTTTGTACTTTCAGACTTTTTCTGGAAAACCATTTCCCGTCGAGATTGAAAAACCGCAAGGCGATTTGGAGTATTACAAGAGTTTAAGGTTCCCTTTTGCTCCCGGTATCAAGCCAAATTGGTAAAATTCTCGAAATATTTACAATGAAAATCCATAAGGTCTAATTAAGCTTTCGTCAAGCAGGAATATTCTATAATTTAGCAATTCTTATTTCAAATACCCTTTCAAACCTTGGTAGTGAGATTTGTCCTAGTTTGGATTTTCGTCTTGGCAACTCCCTTAGCACTCTTCGCTCAACGGGACACTTTTGATAGCTTGTTGGATCGGTCTATTACAGCCCGATACATCAGACTAGACAGTGCATGGTACTTTCTTAATCAGGCAGAGCAGATTAGAAATGAGTATTTCCCAAAGGATCCCATACTTCTAGGAAAGCTTGAAAACCAGTCCGGAACCCTTTACTATGTCAATGGCGATTATGCCAGTTCTTTAAGGCATTTTTCTAATGCAATTGCAATACTAAAAGACCAAAACAGTAAAGAAGATTACGTCTATGCTCTCAATGGAAGAGCGCTCATTTATCTAAGTCAGCACGAGTATGAAAATTCAATCAAGGTCTTGGATGAATGCATTAAAATCAATCAAGAACTGCAAGACAGTGTTGGACTAGGAAAGAATTATTTTAACAAAGCCATATCTGAATCGGAATTGGGCAATTACGAGGAGGCCATGGTTTCACTCAAAACAGGTCTGAATTTTTTGAGTAATTATCCCGATGAGTCGCTTGTGCCCATGATAATCAATAGACAGGCTAAGGTCTATTTTGAAATGGGGGACTTTTCAAAGTCTGAACAGACCTATCAGCAAGTTTTGAATGAATATCCCAAAACCTCAAATTGGGAATTGACTTTTGCCTATGCGGGTCTGGCCGAAATCCAATGCGAAAGAAATGATTATTCGAGTGCAATCGAATACGGAAAACTAGCTCTCAACTATGCTGAGCGAGTCAATGCGCTTTGGGATAAGGAGCGGGCTTCGGCAATTCTTTCAACAGCTTACGAGAAAGCAGGAGCCTACCAGCAAGCATTAGAATTCAGCAGAATCAACAAATCCTATTCTGATAGCCTTTACAATCAAAACAAAAATTCAGAGATCAGTTTTCTGCAATTGCAGCTGAGCGATGCAGAAAATGAGGTACTGAAGCAAGAGCAGGAAAGTGCTCAGAACGAATTACGTCTCAATAGGAAATACCTGATCTTGCTAATGATCGCACTGGCAGTGACGATATCCGGGCTAATCTTGTACTCGAGACTTTTGGTAAAGAAAAATAAGTTTGCTGAGCAGCTCAAAGTCAAACAAGAAGAAATCGAGGCCAAAAACGAAAAGCTCACCTCCATTAATGAAGAAAAAAACAAACTCTTTTCCATCCTTTCCCATGATCTAAAAGGACCTGTCACTTCCATCAAGCAACTTTTAGAATTGAGTAAGGCGGGATTTTTCAAATCGGAAGAAGAACGAAAGAGTGTCCAAGACCTACTCACTAATCAAGTCAATCAGACGCATCAACTACTAGAGGAACTGCTAGATTGGTCACATGCTCAGCTTGACGGAATCATCACCAAGCCAATAAAATTAAACTTAGGGGAAACCATTCAGAAGCAATTGAATAACCTTTCCTATCAAGCGATGGCAAAAAGCCTCAGCTTTGAGTTTGACCCTCCAGCCTCTCCGGTATTCGCTATGGCAGACCCTCAGCAACTCAAAATCATCCTTCAAAATTGCTTGCAGAATGCCATTAAGTTTTCAGAACCGGAAGGACAAATTTCAATTCAGCTTTCGGAGGAAAAAAACGATGTACTTCTCTCCATCAAGGATCAAGGTGTAGGCATATCTCCCGAAAAGTTGGATGAAATCAACAATAAAATGGTCAGAGTGCAATCCTCTCCAGGTACTCACAAGGAAAAAGGAACAGGACTTGGTCTACTGCTGGTCAGAGAATTTATTGAAAAAAACGAAGGCTCGCTGGATATAAAAAGTCAACTTGGTGAGGGCACAGAGATCCATATTAGGCTTCCCAAAAGTATACCCTCATCAATAATTCATCGAGCTTGAAGTAGCTCTGACACGCTGGGTCACCCAGAATATCGGGATAAATCGTCAACCCATAAGCCTTCGGGACCATCTGACCAATAAAATCAAAAAACAAACACATGAAAAAGGCATTAATACTTGGCGCAAATGGGAATATAGGGCAAATCATTGCGAAGGAATTGGCCGACAAGGGAGTGGCGATTAAATTATTTAGTAGAAACCCAAAGAAAATCAATCCAAACGACGAACTAATCAGTGGCGACCTTCTTCATGCCGATGATGTCGTAGAGGCAGCTGAAGGTGTTGATGTGATTTTTTTAGTAGCAGGTATTCAATACGACAAAAAGGTCTGGGAAAAAGAATGGCCTATCATCATGGAAAATACGCTGGAAGCCTGCAAAATACAGCAAGCCAAATTGGTGTTTTTTGACAATATGTATGCCTGTGACCCTACCAAAATCGGGGACCTTACCGAAGGCACAGCTCTGAATCCTGAAAGTACCAAAGGCAAGGTCAGATTACATATTTTGAAAATGCTCTGGCGAGAGGTCGAAGAAAAAAGTCTGGAAGCAATTGTGGCAAGGGCCCCTGATTTTTACGGACCCAATGCAAAGAACAGTCTACTTCATGAACTGGTCATCAGCAGAATGAAATCAGGGAAAAATCCTCAATGGCTGTACAATGCTAATAGCAAGCATTCCTTTATCTATATTCCTGATGCTGGCAAAGCAACTGTAGAATTGGCTTTGAGCCCAAATGCTTGGAATCAAACCTGGAATCTACCCACTGACCAAAATTTTTATTCTGTAGAGGAAATTACCCGGATCATTAACACCTATCTCCAAAAGGATTTCAAACTTCAAGTGCTTCCATCTTGGGCTATTTCGCTTTTGGGCCTATTCATCCAGCCTTTGAGAGAAGTAAAAGAACTTAGCTATCAGCTTCAGGAAGACTATTGCTTTGCTAGCAGCAAATTCGAAAAGGTCTTTGGCTGGAAAGCAACCCCGATGGAAGAAGGTCTTAAAAAATGTCTTGAGGCTTAGCCCAAAATCTGCCAAACTCTATCTCGCAATTGAGGGACTACCTCAGATTCAAACCAAGGGTTATTTTGCATCCATCGCCGATTTCGAGGAGAAGGATGGACCAAAGGAAAAAAGTCTGGGCCGTACGCTTCAAAGCTTTTGACAGTCTCCGTCAGTGTCTTTTTTCGGCTTTCACCCAAATAATACTTTTGGGCATAGGCACCGATTAGAAGTGTAAGCTGAATATTCGGCATCCAGTCGAGGAGCGACGCATGCCACTGAGGAGCGCACTCAGGCCGAGGTGGTAAATCACCGCCCTTTCCCCTACCCGGATAGCAAAATCCCATCGGCATGATCCCCACTATTTCCGGATCGTAGAAGATCTCCTTTTCCATTGCCAGCCACTTTCTCAGATTATCACCACTGGGGTCATTCCAAGGAATGCCAGTTGCATGCACTCGCGTGCCCGGTGCTTGGCCTATGATTAGGATTTTACTTTTCTGATGCACTGAGAAAACCGGATTAGCTCCCAGTGGAAGATGTCCTTCGCAAGTTTTACAACCTTTGATTTGTTGAAGATAATTTTCGAATTCGTCCTGCTCAGATGTCATGTTTAAGTGGGTGAAATCAGATCAGCAAAGATCACAAGATTGGCAAATTACTTTTTTCAAAATAAGTTAATATCACAGATTATCTTTTCTGAAAAAGAATTTTTAAATTTCATCATACTGGATGTCAATACTTTGGAACAAACATGTGGTTCCGAAGTTTTACATTTTCCCAAATACAACACAACCAACCAAATCATGAGAAGCTCGATTATATTATTTGGAATGATCGTCATGATCGCTTCCGGGTGCTTTACTCAGAAGGATTATGTGACAGAATATGATTACAATTATCAGGCATCTTTCAAAAGGTATAAGACTTTTGCTTTTGTAGAGTCGACAGAATCGGATATCAGTCTGATCCAACCAGTCTTGAATGCTACCATCGGTGCGCGTCTAGGATCTCAAGGTTTCAAAGAAAAGCCTGAAAAACCGGATATGTTGGTTTCTTATAAAATTTTTAAGGATTCGATCCGCTATCGGGGCTATGTACAACCGGAATTTGATTATTGGCTTAAAAGCCGCGGGGCAGAAATAGTGGAGGAAGATGAAGAGGAGGAGGAAGAAAAAGAGCGAGAGAGGGACGAAACTTACAACCAGATCAAATATAAAGAAAACAATGGAATGCTGGTCATCTACGTGATTGACACTAAACGGGGAAATACCATCTGGCAGGGATATACAGCCTCAAATTTTGATGAAGCATCCCCTACTTTTCAAGCTGACATCACCCGAGCAGCCTATCGTGTGATGAACGAGTTTAAGGTTGTCAATAGATTGATGGAATAAGAACTAGCTTTTTTCCAAATTAATTTAATTAATCAACCAATAAACTGAAAATTATTGATTTAGGGAAGTTCTCCCGTACAGGTGTTCAGTTTTGTTTTAATTATAGAAAGTCCATAAAAACGCTTTGAAACTGAATTTTTTCAAATAAAGAATTTTTTAAATTTTCCGTTCTGTTTTTTACAATTAAAACACAAAATCTTAGCTTTTTGATTGAGAAATTAGTGGACAACCCCACCCTTATATTTTTACTTATTTTATTGATTTTTAGGTATTTATAATCTATATTCCGAATGTTTATAGCGTATTTCTATTGTTTATTACTCCCATTTTGAATTTTCTTTTTGTTCAACTATAAATTTTATTGCTATGACAAGTTTTAACGATCCGGGGATGGGTTCTTTTGTAGAAAATAGCCCCGAAAATCAGTTCGAAGAAGAGTTCCAGCAAAATCCTTTTCAAGAAGAGGGACTCGAGATTGACCAGGCGGAATTGGATGCATTGGAGGAGTCAAGTCCTGATGCAAACATTCAAAACATCAAAACATTACAGCCAATTGATAAAAAAATCATTGATTGGAAATGGAAGCCGGTTCCAATTGCCCGACACCAGGTATCAGGAAGTTATGAGACACTTCAATCAGGTTGGAAACTAATTTTGAGAGTAGATGTCGATGGTACAAGCAACCTTCGAATGGCAAGCTTTGATTTTTTCCGAGTAGGAAGCACAACTAGCTATTGGGGCTCCTTTATTATGAAAAACCCAATGGTATCTTACACTTCAACCAAGGCAACTATTACAGGCTCCTTCACAGGTACCAAGTCCATGTGGGCCAACCGGGCAAAAATTGAAATTCCAAGAAACCATATTTTTGTCGCCAGAGCCCCAGCGAAAGTTACCATGCTTAATAATTCTACTCAGGGGGCGATTTATACCTGTGCTTTCAAGTCTCAATATTTCAGAACCCTGCAATTAGAGACTGATGTGGAGCAAGGCACGACTCTTTTTGGCAGCTACAATACCGGTACCTACTCAAACCCAGGCCCCACACGGACTCTAAACTTGGTATCTGCTTTCCAAGAGGCCGGAATTCAAATGAATTATACGGGTAGCAACAACTACATCAATACCAGTGAGGCTGGAAGTGACTCCCGCTGGACCGAAAGCGAGATGCACGCCAGTATGGTGAAGCACTTCAGTGTATACAAAAATTCTCCTCAGTGGGCTGTTTGGTTGTTTGCTGCACGAAGAGCTGTCAGCAATACGCTTTTGGGAATTATGTTCGATTATAAGAGTTCAAACAAACCGCATAGACAAGGAGCCGCTGTATTCCAAGATACACTGGCAAGCTATTTCAGCGGGAATAATTATACTAGAAATCAACTCTTCACCTATGTCCACGAATTAGGACATGCCTTCAATCTCCTTCATAGTTGGGATAAAAGCAGACCCGACAGCTTAAGCTGGATGAACTATCCTTGGGGCTATGACAACCGCAACGGAAGTGGACAGTTTTGGGCCAATTTCACCTTTGCCTTCGACACAGGAGAGCTAGAACATCTAAGACATGGATACTACAATAGTGTAGTCATGGGTGGAAATGATTGGGCACAGGGGGCGGGCTTAGAAGTTCCCCACCGTCACATAGAGGACCTCACCGCAGATATCCACGAAGACAATAGTGGACTCAGGCTAGAAATTGTTCCTATAAAAAGCTCATACGCATTGGGAGAACCTGTAGTCGTGGAGATCAAACTTCGTTCGCGACTCAAAGATGATCAACGTGTAAATGCCCATATACATCCAAAATATGAGCAAGTCCGAATCGGAATCATGAAGCCTAATGGACAAGTGATGAATTATGAACCCATTGGACATAATTGTGTAGCAGCCAAAGATGCCGTTCTGACAGACGAAAAAGACACACTTTACGCCAGTGCATACATCGGCTATGGAAGAGATGGATTTTATTTTGATGCACCAGGCATTTACAAGATCAAAGGTGCTTACAGAACGCCAGATGGTTCTGTCATTCAAAGTGAGGATGTGAAAATCAGGGTAAAATCCCCTCTCAATGCGCAGGAAGATGCTATTGCTGATAGCTATTTCCATGATGATGTAGGGATGCTTTTCTACTTAATGGGATCAGATAGTCCAAGCTTGCAAAACGGCAATGATCTTTTGAAAGAAGTATCAGAAAAACATGCCAAAAATCCACTTAGTATTTATGCTGACTTCATTTTGGGCATCAATGAATCTATGACTTATAAAATCGTCGATCCCGAAAGTCAAAAACTACAGGTGAGAAAAAGAGACCTTGGGCAGGCGACAAGTCACTTGGACAAGGTCTTTTCCGAATCTGCAGGAGATAAAGGCATAGATAACATCACGCTGAATTGGGCTTATAGGCAATTGGCTGATGGTATGCTCAAGGAGGGTGATGATAAAGCCGCTGTGCAATTGATGAAAAGTATGGAAGCGACTTTCAAGAAGAAAAAACTGAAAGCTTCCGTCATTGAAACCATCAAATCTCAGATCAACTCGCTGCTAGCTAATCGCTAGGATTTTTTTCATCATCAAAAATCCGTCCCCTTCTCTTAGAGCTTAAATAGAAGGCGGACGGATTTTATTTTATAATATCCTCCCCACTCATCAGAATAGAGATGACACTTTTAGGATATTTTCTGTTTTCACTTATTTTTATGTAAACTCCATTTCATTCTAATTAATCGATAAGCTTGGCCTTCTCCACTTGGAAGAAGATCAACTAGCGAAGTTGTTCAAAACCCAAATCCAATTAGACTGAAGAAAAGTACTTGATCATCGAAAAACCATAATACTCATGAAAAAAATAACCACTTTGATTCTGAGTCTGGGAATATCGGGAGCTGTTTTTTCACAAAGCACACAGCTTCTCCGTCAACCATCTCTCAGTGAAAACGAAATCGTATTTGTCTATGCCAATGACCTTTGGAAAGTGTCTCGAGCTGGAGGTCAGGCAACCCGGCTAACAAGTAATGAGGGAGAAGAGTCCCTACCGCACTTCTCTCCTGACGGCGCACATATCGCTTTTACGGCACAATACGATGGCAATACGGATGTTTACCTGATCCCTTCAGAAGGTGGTGAGCCGCAGCGCCTGACTTGGCATCCGGGTGCCGACAATGTCACAGGCTGGACTCCTGATGGACAGCACGTCTTATTTACTTCAAGCAGAGAAGGACATGCAACAGCGGAATCGAAATTTTTTAAAATTTCCAAGAATGGAGGAATGCCAGAACCTCTGGCTATCCCAAGGGCTGTGAATGGAGAACTTTCCCCTGACGCTTCTTCCATCGCCTATCAGCAAATTTCATTTTGGGATCCGGAATGGAGAAATCATCGCGGTGGACAAGCCAAACCCATTTGGATTGTCGATTTGAAAGACTATTCACTTCAAATGACCCCGCAATCGGACAATGAGCGGCATACTGATCCTGTCTGGCTCGGAAAAAAAGTCTATTACATCTCAGAGCGGGATTTTCTAGCCAATCTTTGGTCCTTTGATCCTGCAACTGGTCAGGAAAAACAAGAAACCTTTCTGAAGGATTTTGATATCAAAAGTATTGATGCAGGACCAGATGCAATCGTCATCGAGCAGGGAGGGTATCTGCACTTATTTGATCCTGAGAATGGCACATTGACACAGTTGGAGATAGAAGTCAAGGGTGATTTTCATTGGGCTCGAGAGCGATGGGTGGATGTTTCTGCCAATCAACTTCAGAATCCCTACCTTTCTCCTACTGGACAGCGCGCATTATTTGAATTTCGCGGTGAGATCATCACCGTTCCAAAAGAAAACGGTTCAGGCAGAAATATCACCAATACCTCAAGGTCTGCTGAGCGAGCCCCAGCCTGGTCACCTGATGGCCAAAAGATCGCCTATTTCTCTGATCAGACAGGAGAATATCAGTTGATCATTGCCGATCAGACAGGCAGCACCATCGAAAAGACCATCGAAATTCCAGACCCAAGCTTTTTCTTTGAACCAGAGTGGGCTCCGGATGGAAGGCACCTCGCATTCACAGATACGGACTACAATATTTGGCTTGTTGACATGGAAAGTGGAAATGCACGAATAGTCGAAACCGACCGATTTGCACATCCTAATCGCTCCATGAATCCAGTTTGGTCTCCTGACGGAAAATGGATAGCCTATTCCAGACTGATGGATAATCAGTTCAAATCTATTTTCGTCCTCAATGTAGACACCAACCAAAAGATCCAAATCAGCGATCAGTTGGCTGATGCCATTTCTCCCGTTTGGGATGAAAGCGGAAAGTATCTCTACTTCTTAGCCTCGACCAATTTTGGATTGAATACAGGCTGGCTGGATATGAGCAGCTACGATAGGCCTGTGACCAGACATCTGTATTTTGCCATCCTGGATGCAAATGAGAAATCTCCACTTCTCCCAAAAAGTGACGAAGAAAAAGCCAAAGAAGCCAATGGGGAAAAGAAAGATGAAAATGGAGCCGTCACTGTAAAAATTGATCCAGAGAATATTGCAAGAAGAATTGTAGCCGTAGATATTCCTGATCGAAATTATACTGGCCTTGCCTCTGGACCTGAAGGAACGGTTTTCTACATGGAAGCAATTCCCAATCAAGGGACAGTCCTCCGAAAATATGACCTTAAAAAGCAAAAGTCGGAAGAATTTTTACCTCGAGTAAATCAATTGGTAGTCTCTAAAGACAGAAAGTCCATGCTCTACCAATCAGGGTCAACATGGGGAATCATCGAAACTTCCGGATCAAACAAGAAAGCAGGAGATGGAGCGCTAAAAGCAATTTCCTCCATGAAAGTCAAAGTCAATCCTCAGGAGGAGTGGCAGCAGATTTACAGAGAAGGCTGGCGCTATCAGCGAGACTTCCTTTATGTAGACAATGTACATGGCGCACCATGGGACGATATCTATGAGTGGTATAAGCCATGGGTGGACCATGTGCGTCACCGTACAGATATGAATTACATCATCGATATTATTGGTGGTGAGGTCGCGGTGGGCCACTCCTATACCAGAGGTGGTGATTTTCCTGATATCGACCGTGTACCAATTGGACTCTTGGGAGCTGATTTTGAAATGGTGAATGGACATTATCGTATCAGCAAGATTTATAATGGAGAAAGCTGGAATCCTAATCTGACTGCACCATTAGCTCATCCAGGCAATGAAGCGAAAGTTGGGGAATACCTAGTAGGTATCAACGGAAAAGAAATCCAAGCCAATACCAACCTGTATGAATACTTGGAAGGAACTGCCAATCAATACACGACCATTCACCTCAACTCAAAGCCAGGCTTGGACGGAGCAAGAATGATCGCTACCAAACCCGTAGCCAATGAATCCCAATTACGAATGATGGATTGGGTAGAGGGTAATAGGAGAAAAGTCGATGACCTATCGGATGGAAAGCTCGCCTACGTCTATCTTCCAAACACCGGTCAACCAGGATATACCTATTTCAATCGATACTACTTCTCCCAGCAGGATAAAAAAGGTGCAGTGATCGATGAAAGAAATAACGGTGGTGGTTCTGCCGCAGATTACATGGTGGACATCATGGCGAGGGAACTTCACGGCTATTTTAACTCCCGAGCCAATGATCATAGACCGTTTACCACACCCATGTCTGGAATATGGGGTCCAAAAGTAATGCTGATCAATGAACGGGCAGGTTCAGGAGGAGATCTTCTTCCTTACCTTTTCAACAAAATGGAAATAGGCCCACTCGTCGGCACCAAAACTTGGGGAGGCTTAGTCGGTACTTGGGATACTCCTCCCTTCATTGATGGAGGGCGAATGGTCGCTCCAAGAGGAGGTTTCTATGATGTAAATGGCGATTGGGCGGTAGAAGGCGTCGGGATTTCTCCTGATATTCCAGTAGAGCAAACTCCAAAGGATGTGATTGATGGACGCGATCCGCAATTGGAAAAGGCAGTTCAAGAAGCCTTGAAATTGTTGGAAACGGAAGGGGTGGAATTGAAATCTGAGCCAGCCCCACCAGTTCGATATTTCAGACCGAAAGGAAATTAAGATTTAAAACTGAAAGAAATAAACCTGCTGAATAGCTGTTCAGCAGGTTTTTTACTTTTAGCCAATTAAAACCTTGGAGGGCTTAGTGTCCTTATTTTTTCTTGACTTTAAACACTGAATCTTAGCGGTGAAATTTAAAACAACTAATGGCACAAAAAAAAACCAAGAGTGATTTTGATGAAAAAAGCTCTCATGGCTTATCAAAGCCAACACCACCAAAATTGGTAATAAAACAAGAGGTAAGGATCAATCAAAACCTACATCATAACACCCTGAAATGGCCCAAATTTTCATCTCAACCGGTGGCATCGGGCTGTGGATTAGGCCTAAAACATCTCAATGAACCCCAAAGGGGTAAAACTTTTAATAAATTAAATTCCTATTTCTGCGATTTCTCACTACTTTAATTTCTAAATCTTTAACCTCTTTTGCTATGAGTAAATCTATCTTTTACAATTTTTTATTGCTGCTGTTTTTTTTCCATCCGCTAGTGAGTAATGCCCAATCTGAGTTTATTATTCTTATAAACAATGTCGAAATTTTTGATGGAAAATCTGATCAAACTCAAAAAGGGAATGTCTTAATCAGAGGAAATAAAATCGATCAGATTTCTTCCGCTCCAATTAAGATTCCAGCCAGCACCTCAGTCACTGTCATTGATGGACAAGGCAAATTTCTGATGCCAGGTTTGATTGACGCACATTATCATGCGATGTTTGCTTCGCTTTCGCAGATTGCCCTGCTCACAGCAGATATTGGTTTTGTCAATTTGGTAGCTTCTAAAAACATAGAAAACCTGTTGATGAATGGATTTACCTCTATCCGAGATTTGGGAGGACCGACATTTGGACTCAAGAGAGCCATCGATATGGGTGTCGTAAACGGCCCGAGAATCTGGCCTTCAGGTGCATTTATTTCACAAACTGGGGGGCACGGTGATTTCAGGTTACCCAATGAAATCCCTACCGATTATTCTAAAGGACTCAGCTATGCTGAGCGAATAAATGCAGCAGCTATAGCTGACAGCCCTGATTTGGTCCGGTTGCGAACCAGAGAACAATTGATGCTAGGTGCCTCACAGATCAAATTGATGGCGGGAGGTGGAGTCTCTTCTGTCTATGACCCTTTGGATGTCACTCAATACACCGAGGAAGAAATTCGTGCAGCAGTGCAAGCTGCAGAAAATTGGGGAACTTATGTAACGGTACACGCTTACACACCGAGAGCCATTCAGCAGGCCATTCGAGCCGGGGTCAAGTGTATCGATCACGGACAATTAATCGACGAGGAAACAGTCAAAATGATGGTAGACAACGATATTTTCTGGAGTTTGCAGCCATTTGTTGATGAAGGAGATAAGGGAGTCCTCAGTCCTGAGAGCAGAGCAAAGCAACTCGAAATGTATGCCGGCACTGATACCGCCTTTGATTTGGCTAAAAAATATAAAATGAAAATCGCCTTTGGAACCGACGTTTTATTCGACGCTCAAAAAGCAGCACAACCCGGGCTTCAATTACTGAAAATGAAACGTTGGTTTTCCAATATTGAAATCCTAAAAATGGCAACGGGGAACAATGCCGAACTTCTGTCTATGTCTGGTAAAAGAAGTCCCTATGCCGGAAAAATTGGAGTGATAGAAGAAGGAGCCTTTGCCGATTTACTAATTTTTGAAAAAAGTCTGGTAGAAGACCTAAATCAGGTTGCAGATACCAAAAATAACCTAAAACTTATTATTAAAGACGGCAAAATTCTGAAAAACAATCTTTGAAAAAAGCTAATATGTTTATCCGCTATTTCACCAGTAGCGAAATTAAACGGTAAAAATTCTGCATAAATGATCGATTTATGCAAGCTTCCGTCACCGGACATCGGACATCCGACTTGATAAGTAAAGAAAACTAGCCTTCTGGCATCATTGAGGATAATCATAAAAGCTAAATTAAAATACTCTCAGTCAAAAAATGTACAGATTTAATTTCCTGAACAAATAAAATCAGAAGACCTTAGGAACGATCTAAAGTTTTTTGAATCTTTATCTTAATCAAATTTTTACAACCATGATAGATCAATTATTAAAAATGGCCGATGGCCCTTTGAAAGAATTTCTAGCAAATTCAAATGTAGATGCAGGTCCTGGAGATGCTTCTGAGATCGAAGAAGTACTCGGGTCTGTCCTTCAGAAAAAAACTCAATCGGGAGATCTCACTGCTGTGAAGGAAATGTTTTCTGGCGCTGACACTCCCCCAGATAGTCCTGCGATTCAAGGGATTTCAGGGGACTTTGCCTCTGGACTGATGGAAAAACTGGGACTAAACAGTCAACAGGCAATGAGTCTTGCATCAGCGGCACTTCCTATGATGATGAACTTCTTTAATCAAAAAGTGAATGATGCTCCTCAAGACAATAATGACATTATGAATTCGGTAGCCAAGGCATTACAAGGTGGTCAGGGGGCGGGAGGAGCAGATATCTTGGGTTCGCTGCTTGGAGGAGGCGGAAAAGGCGGAATGGACCTCGGAGGTCTGATGGATATGGGTAAAGGACTATTTAAATAAAATCACTTAAAACTCGCATTTAAAATGAAAAAATTAGCACTATTGGCTTTTATCGGAATTTTTGTATTCCTCGCCAGCAACAGTCATGCACAGGGACTTAAAATACCAAAGATGGATCTCAGTTCTCAGGTTTTGAAAGTATTAGATAATACCAAAGGGTTAAAACTCAATGCTGATCAAGAATCTAAATTAAAATCCGACAATAAAAGCTTTGTAGATGACCTGATGAAAATCAACAAAAGCGGTGCCTCGGACGAGGACAAAAAAGCCAGTTTTCTAGGATTGAAAAACAAGCGAACCAAATTCCTCACAGGTCTGCTAGGAAACGAATTATTCCAAAAGTACTCAGGGCAAATTCTGAAAGGAATCAATCCACTCAAATCGAAATTGGGGCTAGCTGCACTAGCATTTTAGCCATTTCCTTTTAACATTTATAGCCTCGGAGATATTTCCGGGGCTTTTTTGTTCCATAATGAAAAAATCACTTTCCTTCACTTTCGTAATAGGATTTCTGATGGCCTGCCAATCACCGGAAAATCAATTCGACTTTTGGCTTACTGACCCTTCTTCAGGAGTTTTATTTGAAAAAAATCCCGCACTTCCTGTCTCATCCCAAGAAGCTGTCACCATTAAAATTGACCCTGAAACCACCTTCCAAGAAATGGATGGCTTTGGGTTTACCCTGAGCCAAGGCTCTGCACAGCATTTACTTCAGATGAGCGACTCTGCAAGAAACAGCTTGCTGCAGGAGCTTTTCGGAAATGGTGAAAAGGATATTCGGATCAATTACCTCCGACTATCAGTGGCCGCATCGGATTTGAATGAATTTCCTTTTTCCTACAATGACCTAGCCGATTCGCTCGCCGTGGACCCCAACCTGGAAAACTTTAGTCTGAGCTATGATACCCTGGATGTCATTCCGGTTTTGAAAATGATCTTGGACATCAATCCCGAAATTAAATTAATGGCATCACCCTGGTCTCCTCCCAAGTGGATGAAAGACAATAAGGATACGCGAGGCGGTTCACTTTTGGAGGAATTTGAACCAGCTTATGCCCAATATTTGGTAAAATACATTCAGGAAATGGAAAAAGAGGGAATCTCCATCGATGCACTTACCATCCAAAACGAACCCCTCCATCCAGGAAATAACCCGTCACTATTAATGCTACCAGAGCAGCAAGCCCGATTTATTGGACAGTATTTGGGACCGGCATTCCAAGCTGCAAATATCAAAACCAAAATCATAGTCTATGACCACAATGCAGACCGCCCGGATTACCCCATCACCGTGATGAGCGATTCCCTCGCTTATCCCTTTATCGATGGGTCCGCATTTCATCTTTACGGTGGGGAAATAGAAGCCCTTTCGGAAGTTCATCAGGCCTTTCCGGAAAAAAACATCTATTTCACTGAGCAATGGGTGGGTGCGCCCGGCAATTTGGAAGGTGATCTCCATTGGCATGTCAAAAACCTCCTGATAGGTGCACCACGTAATTGGGCCAAAACTGTTTTGGAATGGAACTTAACTTCCAATCCAAGCCTCACCCCGCATACCGACCGGGGAGGCTGTGATCGCTGTTTGGGTGCAGTCACCATCGATGGAGATCAAGTCACACGCAATCCCGCCTACTATATCATTGCCCATGCCAGCAAATTTGTAGATGATGGATCCCTCAGAATTGATTCCAGTCCTATCGAGGGTCTGCCCAATGTGGCCTATTTGACACCCGGTGGCCAGAAAGTAATCATTATTCTCAACGATACCGATACGGCTGTCAACCTAACACTAGTCGAGAATGAACGTACGTTTACTGCCTCATTGAATCCGGGAGCCACGGGCACTTGGGTTTGGTAAAAAAGATGAATTCAAACTTTTATGAAAATTCAACTCAATGAATCCGATATTCAATCAATAATCGCTACTGCACAGAAGCGTAGCATCCTTTTCACCCTGACGGGAGCGGATACTTTTGAGATTAAATTCCCTTTTGGAAAAGCAAAATGTGAACTGGAAAGTTATTCTCAACGCTCAATCACCATCGCATATCACTTGGGCATTTTCACCAATCTACTGGCAAATTGGTTGGGAAAAATAAACCAAGAAGGTGTGCTTTGGGATAAAAAGAATCGGCAGATCCACCTTGACCCCATTTTTATCATGCAATCCCAAAACAAAGCACCTAAACTAGATATACTCATCCGAAAGCTCCACATCGACCAAGAAGGACTGTTTATAGACCTCGATCTCCTAGAAAAACGACCCGAAAATCAAACTTGAAAAACCTCCAAAATCCAATCTTTCAGGCTTAATTGAAACAGATTGGTCTGGATACCTTATTTCGTGGCTTTCATTAACCTATTACCTATTTCCGGTTCAAAATCCGCATCAATTCCCGAGCAGTGGTTTCTCCCTTTTGACGAATCAGTCTTCGAGGTGTATTATCTCCCACCTCAAAAGTCATCGCCTCTGCGCCATGAACAAAGAAGAAGTATGAACTCGAAGTGACTCCTCGCTCCATACCTTCGGTGGGCCGAATATTTGGATCATAACCCGGGATTTTTCGAGATGATCGCTTTATTAATTTAGGAATGAGACCAGGATGATTCCCATCCAAATCCTGATTGATTGTGTAAAAAATATCTTCCCAAGTAGCATGAAAATCTGCTGCAAACACGAATTCACCCCCTGTTTCGCGCACTTTGGACTCCATAAATTCGGCCAAAGCTTTTGGCTCCGGCTGATTAAAATTGATCCAATCCCGATTGGTATCCACCCCGCCGACATTGTGTCTCCAGTGACCCCGGGCTACGCCGTCAGGATTCATTAGGGGCATCACGTAGAGGTTGTATTTGCTTCGGAATTTTTCAGCTTCCGGACTGTCTTCAAGGATGGTTTCCACAAAACTCTTTAGAGCCAAAAAGCCGGGAATTTCCGGCGGATGCTGGAGTGAGATGGCCATCAGCATTTTTTGATCATCTGCATTCCCGATTTTTAAAACCTCAAGCGGTCTTCCTTCCTTACTCGTGCCTATGGTTATTTTCTCGACAAAATCCTTTTTGAGCACCCATCGCTTCCATCGCTCCACGTATTCGGTCCCGGCAAAATCCTGTGCAGCTAGCCAAAGGGTATCCGGTCCGGCCCAAACTTTAGCTTCAGCAAATTCAATTTGCCTTCGCCCGTCTTCCATCACTTTTTCGTGAGGATGAAATGCGACAGAGTCGAGCTTTTTATAAAATAGACCCCGTTTGTTGATTTTGGGGTAATAGCGATGAAATCCATTGGCAGGATAGGTCAGCCGAATCCACATGGGTTTTTCCTCCTCAGCCCAAATTTTAAAGGCATACCAAGGACTGGGATTGATCGGTTGATTTTCCGGCAAAATCTGTACTTCCACCAGCGTATCATTGATTCGTCTTGCGTCATTCAAACGGCCACCTTCCATTTTATTGGATAGAAAAAACCCGTCTCCCAAATCGAAATCCTGATAGACTTGGGTTTCGATCGCTCTATCTTCAGTCGGAACTACCTCAATGGGGCCTTGCCCCGTCCATTGCTGTGGCGACTTGCAGGAAATTAAAACAAGAATAAATGCGAAAGGGGCTAAATACTTCATTTAGGAATTTAAAAAAAAATACTTTAGGACTCAAATTAGCCTCACAATCAGCACTGAGCCAAACTCTTATTGACTTGTTAGCTTACGATGTTTTCACCCCCATCATCATCATTCTTTCTCAAATATCAGGTGGAATCCCTCCATCTCTGACATTCGTATCTATCTCGGAGAAAATGATCAAAGCTGCCCAAAACTTCAAAAAGCTTTTTCCTAAAAATGATTTCAATACGCTTTTATCTTATATCCACACGCTCGTACATTGATATGGAATTGACAATTATTTTTTACATTTTAATGCTTTATTTTTCAAAATCATGATCAAAACCATCCTCATCGACGACGAGCGTCATGCTTTGGAGTCTTTAAAAATGTTACTAGAACGGCTTTTCCCGGAAAAATTTGACTTTTTGGCGCTTTCCAATTCCGTGGACCAAGCGATCCCAGCCATCCAAGAACATAAGCCCGAACTGATATTTCTCGATATTCAGATGCCACAAAAAAATGGATTCACCTTGCTTGAGGTTATGCCACAGCGAGACTTTGAGGTGATTTTTACCACTGCCCATCAGGATCATGCCATCAACGCATTTAAGCACGCCGCCTTTGATTATTTGCTCAAGCCCATCGATTCCACCGAACTCCAGAAATCAATCATTCGATACGAAGAATCCAAAAAATCCGATCCGCTCCTAAGTAAATTAGAGAGTCTGGACATCCAGCTCAATGGGCTTGACATCATTACTTTTTCCACTTTTGACGGTATCGAATTTGTGGAATTTGACGAAATCATTTACCTCAAAGCTGACCGAAATTACACCACCTTGGTGATGGAAAACAATCGCCAGTTGCTGATTTCCAAATCCATTGGCCAGTTGGAATCCCGGCTTCCTGAGAATCGATTTATCCGGGTTCATCAATCCTATTCGGTCAATGTGACGAAAATCCTTCGCTACGACAAAGCTGAAAATTATTTGATCTTGAAATCGGGCGAGAAGCTCTCCGTATCTGTCCGAAAAAACACCAACCTGACCAAACGCTTTGCTTAGCAATTTAATTCGGCTGACTATTCTGCTTTTTTGGAGCTTTGGCCCTGCCCTTTCACAGCAGCTGCCTTCTGAAGCGTATACGACCGCGGATGGCTTGCCCAATAATGCCATTAGAGCACTTCATTTGGATAGTCGCGGTATACTTTGGATTGGGACCGAAAACGGAATCTCCAAGCTGGAAAACGGAACATTCGAAAATTTCTTCGAACAGGACGGGTTGGCTTTTAACAGTTGCTGGGCCATCGCCGAGGACAAAAATCAGAATCTTTGGTTTGGCAGTTATGGAGGTGGCGTCACTTTTTTCGATGGAAGAAAATTTCAAAAAATCCAATCCCAAGACGGATTGGCTGACGACCGGATTCGGCACTTTTATCCCTACGAAAACTACATGCTGGTCGGCACAGAGGACGGAGTGAGTCTGATTGATATCGAAACGCTGGAAGTCACAACCCTCCCAGAGAGCACCAATCAAACAGATCTGAATTATACCACGGGTTTTTGGGAAGCGGATGGCAAGCTATTTTTTAGCACCTATCGAAGCGGTTCCTACGAAATTATTTGGAATGACAAGGAATCCCAACTTCGGAAAATCAACGATTGGCTTCCTATTTATGGGGTATTTCAGGAAGGAGAAAATTTACTTTTGGCTGATAAAGGAAGTCTTAAAAGCATTTCACAAAAGGACTTTGAATCGGGAAAATCACCCACAGAATCTCAGCCTTCCAGTATTTTTTGGAAGAAAACAAAGGGAATAAAGGGAGAAAGCTACCTAATGGCAGCGGGTCTTTTCACCAAAGACGGGGGAGTTTTCCAATGGATGGACGGCAAATTGGTTTCCCTGAATGAGCGGTTTAATCTGGATTCTAAATTTATCCAAACAGGAGCGCTCGACCCAGCTAAAGGCCTGCTCTACCTGGGATCGCTTGACAAAGGGCTTTATCAGGTTCGTGTGGATGAAGCCCTTATTTACGAACGGTTTGAGGAAAAAGAAGTAAAGGGAATTGCAGGGAGACAGGGGCTTTTGGGTTTACTTCATTCGCAGGGATTGGAGATCAGAGATTCAATTCGCTCAGAGACTTTTCAAGTGGAGCGAAGCGCATTTAAAGCTGTACAGGCTAATTATTTCCGTCAAAATCCGGAAAAAATCCCCGATCAGATGGATGGATTTTTCGAATTGGACCCCACGATTTCAGCCCAAGACCTTGAATTTTATGAATTGCATTTGCAGCCGGACAGTTTTTGGGTCAATAGCAATTTGGGGGTGTTTCAGCTCAGCTTGAAGGGAGAAATCATCACCTATCTTCCGGTTCATTGTTACAGCATGGGATTCACCCCGGATGGAAAATTGATGGAGACCAATCCCTATGCAGGTGTTCGGATTTACGATAACCCCGAAAATTTCACCTTTCGTTACTTTCACCCCGACCTTCCGACCACACCGCTGCAAATCGCAAAAGTGGCTACGGACAAAGGAAAAACCTATTTAGCTTCTGTTTTTCATGGATTTTACCATTGGGATGGGGAAAAATTTGTTTCCTATCTCAAGGATGGGATTTGGGAAGAAGAAAAGTTTAAGTCCCTTCATGTTTTGGAAAACGGGGAGGTATTGGTGGGGACAGAGTTTGGGGAATTATACCGCATTCAAACAGAACCATCCTTCAAAATCCTCCAAAAATGGACGAATGAAGAGCTCCGTGGCACCTCTATTTTAGCTTTGGAATCTTATGAAAGCACCATCATCGTGGTCACGGAGCGGGGAATCCATTTATTGGACAATGAAAAAAATCGTTTTCTGGATGAAGAGCAGGGCTTCTATGAAAAAGTATTTCTCAGTTCGGAGCGCGTTGGGGATCAATTGTTCCTGGGAACGACCACCGGATTTTATACCATCAACCTAGAAAAACTGACCCAGACTACAGCTCAAAGTATTCAATTGGGCATTACGGAACTGAAGATCAATCATCGTCCAGTAGATCCTGATTATTTCGATTGGTTTATTTACCGGCCCGAAAAATTGAATCTTCAGGCTTCGGAAAACACCCTTTTCATAAGATTCAAACCTTCCGTTTTGATCCAAAGTGAAAAATTGCGCTATCGCTATCGGCTTCGACCGGATGCGGAATGGAATGAGTTTTTTAATGAACCGGTTTTGGAACTCCCCTATTTGCCCTGGGGAAAATATCAACTAGAAATTGAGGCTTGGGATTATCATTCGGGCGAAATGAACCGAATCAATCTACTTGATTTTGAGATAGCCCGACCCTACTATCTACAAATTTGGTTTTTGATTTTGGCAGTTTTGATTCTCGTGGGAATTTTTGCGGCAGTTTACCGAATTCGAAAAAAACAATATCAAGCGAAAGCTCAATTAAACCAAAGGCTTACCGAAATCAAGCTGGAAGCTCTGCGATCGCAGATGAACCCCCACTTTACCTTCAATGCGATCAATAGCATTCAGTATTACATCCTCAAAAATGACACCCAGCAGGCCTTAGACTACCTGGCCAAATTCAGTTCGCTGATTCGTAGCACCCTAGAGCAAAGCAGCAAAACACAGATTTCCTTGACGGAAGAGGTAGAATACCTCCGAAAATACATTGAAGTAGAGAATATCCGGATGGATCATCGGGTGGATTGGGAAATCTCGGGCGATGCAATGGCCAAAAGCGATGAGATTTTTCTATCGCCGATGTTGATTCAGCCCTTGGTAGAAAATGTTTTTGTGCATGCCTTTCCCACAGGACATGCCAACCCAAAACTCCGAATTCATTATGAGTTAAAGGATACGAATCAACTGATTTGCACAGTGGAGGACAATGGAATAGGACATCCCATGACCTCACAATCCAACCACGAGTCCAAGGGGATCAACCTGATTCGAGAAAAACTCAAGCTACTCGAAGGATACAACGCTGAAAGTCTGACCATCCAGTCGGGAAATTGGGGGACAAAAGTCATTGCAAAAATTTACGTTTGTCTGTGAAAAAGGGACGCTTATATGATGGATGAGGGCGGATGTATATTGCATTATTAAGATCAAATTATTTATACGAATTTGATCTTATTATTTAAGAATCTCCATATAAATACCATCTTAATTTCTGATATGAGTCAGGCCTATATAGTTGATTTTTAGATGAATATAAAATCGAAATCGGCTGTATTGAAAAATAAGAAGATTGTAACTTTTCGAATACATTCACAATCATAGAATAAATTATTTAAAACCAATAAAATAATGACACAAAATATTGTACAAATTATTGAAGACGCAATCCATAAAGCATTGAAAGACAGAGGTGAAGTAAATATATAGAGGTGTCCATCTAAGATCATATCATTTTGTAAGTGTAAATTTTGTCCATTCTAACCATTCTTGTAATCAAATT